>Ga0209340_1001418_pt1 | contig 17387 bp, 6 predicted proteins | sample EPASupsiteSAE323_FD_187266 | JGI IMG/M metagenome (GOLD analysis project Ga0209340, IMG submission 187266) | Bioremediated contaminated groundwater from EPA Superfund site, New Mexico - Sample SAE3-23 (SPAdes) (version 2) | ecosystem: Environmental > Aquatic > Deep subsurface > Groundwater >... | reverse complement strand
TTGTTATTGCTCCTGCTGTATATCCTGCTGCATTTGCTGTTATTGTTGCTGTTATTGTATCCCCTATTTTAAAGTTTCCTGCTCCCATTGATACTGCACTTATTGTAGGCTTGTGTGCATCTAATGTTGCTGTATTTACTGCTACTGTTGTATATGCAACATTTGAGTTGCCTGCTGTATCTGTTAGTACTACACTTGCCGGTATATTTCCTGCTGTTTGGTCAGTATTTCCTTCTACCGGTGTGTAAGTTAATGTATATGTGTTATCTTCATTATCATCTAATGTTCCTGCTACGTCTACTCCGTTTACTGTTATTGCTCCTGCTGTATATCCTGCTTCATCTGCTGTCACTGTTACTGTTATCGGAGTTCCTATTTTGTATGCTGCATTCGGTATTGATATATTGCTTACTACAGGTTTATTTCCATCAACTGTTACTGTTCCTACTGATGTTGCTGCTGTGGTATATGCTACGCATGAGTTTGTAGCTGCGTCTGTTAATACTATACTGAGCGGTATTGCCCCAACATTTGCTCTGTCAGTGTTACCATCTTCTACTGTGTATTTTATTGTATAGTCTCCACCATTCGCTAAATCTGTAAAGTTTGTTGCCGCTACTCCATTTACTGTTATTGCTCCTGCTGTGTATCCTGCTGCATCTGTATCTATTGTTAATATCATTTCTTCTCCAATACCGTAGTCTCCCGCTGGTATTGTTACTCCACTTATTACAGGTGCATTTGCATCTATTGTTGTTGCTCCACCACCCGGTGCTGCTGTATATGCAACACTTGAGTTTCCTGCCGCATCTACCAATACTACACTTACTGGTATTGAAGCAACGTTTGCTCTATCTGTATTTCCTGATACTACTGTATAATCTACTGTATAGCTTCCAGCACCTGCATCAACAAAGTTTGTTGCTGCTACTCCGTTTATTGTTATTGCTCCTGCTGTATATCCTGCTGCATTTGCTGTTATTGTTGCTGTTATTGTATCCCCTATTTTAAAGTTTCCTGCTCCCATTGATACTGCACTTATTGTAGGTGCTGTTGTATCAAGTGTAAGGTTCAAAGCATCACTTGCTGCACCAATATTACCTGCTACGTCTGTAACCTTTGCTGTTAAAGCTTTTGCTCCATCTGCTCCAAGCTGTCCTGCTGCAACATTAACTGTACAGTTTCCACCTGCTTGTTCCCCTGCTGTTATTACATGTGTTATTGGTGTTGCAAAAGATGCACCGCCTTTAAGTAATTCAACTGTATCACCTTCTACTGCCCCACTTGCCCCAAAAGGTATTACAACATCAAAGCCTGCTGCTTCTTCTGCATCATTGATATTTGGTGCAGAAGCTGCTGTCGGTGCATTTGTTGCTGTAGGATCTGTTATATCAACAGTTAACGTCAATTCTGCACTTGCATCACTATAATTACCAACTACATCCTTTACCTTTGCCGTGATGGCTTGTGCTCCAGCACCACCAAGATTAGCTGCTGATAAATTTTCGAATGTATAGGTTCCTGCATCAATATCATCTTGTGTAAGTGTATGTGTTGTTATCGAAACTGCATCTGTATATAATTCAAGAACATCATCTGCTACTGCTCCGGTGTTTCCAAAGCCAACTACTACATCAACTCCTGCTGTAGCTTCATCTTCATTTATATATGGTCCTGCTGCCGCTGTAGGTGCATCCGTTACATCACATTCAGTATTATCTGCTGTAAATGCTAATGTATGAGGTCCACCAAGATAATCCCCACTTGCATAAGCATTTCCTGCAAGGTCTGTACTTGATGTACCGATAGAAACTGCGATTGCTCCATCCTTATCTCCGGCAACAGTCCATGCATATGTCCATGTGATGCCATCTCCGCTGTCGGTCATAACTGCATTTGTTATATCTGCTCCTGTTCCAGGGAGATTTAGACTTATCCTCGGAGTATCAGTCATTTCCTCACTGAATTGAGCTGTAATGGTTACTGCGTCTGTATCTTTTACTAAGTTATCTGCATCGTTATCGGTTAATTTAACTGTAGGTGCAGTATTGTCTATTGTAAATACCGCATTGTCTGCTCCTGCATAAGCATTTCCTGCAATATCGTCACCAGCTACAGTTACTGTTGCTGCTCCAGTATGTCCTGCCGGAACATCCCATGAATATGTCCATATCTTATTGTTTGCTCCCATTGTCATAGCTGCATCTGATATGTCTGCATCTGCTCCATCTGCAACATCAATATCAATAGTTGGTGTTGCTTCCATAGCTTCATTGAAAGTTACTGATACGACAACTGTATCTGCATCTTTTACTTTTAAATCAGTTGGATTTCCACCTTCAGTAGCAGATATATCAGAAACTGTTGGTGCTGCTGCATCACCGGAATTAGCAGTTGTTCCTACAACTTCTACTGCTTCAACAGTATTTTCTGCCTCATCTTTAATTGCATCTGCTGCAGGTGTTACCGTTATAATATCACCATTAACGAGGTATTCATTTGCTGCACTTAGAGTAATAGTCAAAGTGTTTACTGCATAATCAAAGGTTGCACCTGTTAAATCAAGTGCAGTTCCATTAGGACTTTCTATTGAAGTAAATTCATTTGCACTCCATGTTCCATCAACTGCTGAAACTGAACCATCAAATTCGATTTCGATTGTATCGTTTGCTTCTGATATTGTTGTTCCTACTATATTTGCAACCGGAATTGTCGGTGCTGTTGTGTCAATAGTAAATGCATCATTCGTTGGTGCTTCAGCTGTATTTCCTGCTGCATCAGTAACAGCTGACAATGAAACCGTTGCTAAACCATCTTCATATGTTCCACCATTATCTTCAACAACTGTATAATCATATGTCCAGACAGACCTGTCTTCTCCAACTGTCATATCGACAGGTCCAACATCTGTTGTACCTGCTTGATCAATAGAAATTTGAGGTGTCTGACCATCTTTAATTGGTTCTGAATATGTAGCTGTTATAGTCTCTACTCCTGCTTTAGCAGGGTCTACACTGTAACTCAAGGCTACTGTAGGACTGTTTGCATCAATCGTTACACTTCCACCTGTAAGTGTTGTAAAGGCTCCACATGGATCAAGTCCATTTGCAAGGACTACGCTTATTTCTATATCTCCCACTGAAGCTGCGTCCTCATCGTCTTCTGCAACTGTATAATCTACTGTATATGTATTCCCGGCACCAGGATTATCTAATGTTGCCGCTACATTTTGTCCATTAACTGTTATTGCTCCTGCCGTATAACCAGGTGCATCAGCTGTAATGGTTAGCTGAACCACATCTCCTACTTTGTAGTCACCATCTGGTATCGATACCCCACTTATTACTGGAGCTGCAGCATAAACTATATATGCTATCCCAAACACCATAGTTAAAACTACCAGCAAACTTAAAACTTTAGTTCTTAGACTTCTCTTCAAAACATATCTCTCCCTTCGGTAATAAAGTTATTTTAATTGCTAAAACAAAGATTTTGTTCTGGTTCACCTCCATATTTTAATAATTTAAACACCTTGAATATATTAAAGAAATGACATTAATAAAAGATAAGCAAATTACCATCTGGCTTTTTCGGTTAAATTACCATATGGTTTTTTCTTATCAAAAATATTTATATTTCTCCCATCTTGAGCTTTTCCACTTTTCGCATTCACTTTATCATAAAATTTTACGGTATTCAAGAAAAAAACTGTAGAAAACTAATTTTGTTTGAAATGATATTTTTGTATAAAATTTTCAATTTTTTATTAGCAAATTATTTTTTAACTATTAATAATAATAAAACATTTTAATAATAAATTACACATGAAAAAAATGGAATTGGTCTAAAAAATTACAAAAAACAAAAACACCGCTATTTTGCGGTATTTTTTGGCAGCTATTATATTTATACTTAAGCTCCGATTCTATCCTTGATTCCTTTTATCTGAACCTCGTGAATATCCGATATTTTTGCAATATCGTCAAATTTTGTTTCAAGCCTGTCCAATCTTTCATTAGTCGCTTTATGAGCATCAAATAGTATTCCTATCTTATCATGGAACTGGTTCTCAAGTCTTAAAATCTGACTGCCATTCTGTCTTATTTCTTTTTCAAGATTATCAAATCTATGATCAATAACTTCAAATCTTTTATCTATACCTTCAAACTTCTTATCTATTCCATCAAACTTTTTGTCTATTCCTTCAAACCTTTTGTCTATTCCATTTAGCCTGTCCGTGAATTCTAAATACATTTTTTGAATCAGTTCATATGCCTTATCTTCCACATTGCAGCCTCCTTTTTCTAAAAGCTAAAATAATTATATATTATTCTATCAGTTTGACAAGGACTATTTTTTCATTATTCGCAATCTTCATCAGCCTTTTCCTCTTCTGCTCTTGATACATCTGCACCCAAAGCTTTTAATTTTTCGTCAATATTTTCATAGCCCCTGAAAATATGTTCAGCATTGGTTACTTCAGTTGTTCCTTCAGCTGAAAGACCAGCAAGAACTAATGCCGCCCCCGCTCTTAAATCATTCGCTTTAACCCTTGCGCCATTTAGCACATTTTTACCTTCTATTACAGCTGCACGTCCATCAATCTTAATATTTGCTCCCATTCTGTTTAATTCAGAAACATGCATAAACCTGTTTTCAAAAATCGTTTCAACTATAACACTTGTTCCTTCAGAAAGACTCATCAATGATGCAAGCGGCGACTGCATATCTGTAGGAAATCCCGGATATGGAAGCGTTTTTATATCAACAGCTTTCATCTTATTATCTGCCTTAACCCTTATTGATGTTAGCTCTTCTGATATTTCAACCCCACATTCCTTCAATTTTGCTGAAACAGGTTTTAAATGGTCCGGTATTACGTTTTCAATAATAACATCACCTTGCGTTATTGCAGCCGCCACCATAAAGGTTCCTGCCTCAATTCTGTCCGGTATTACAAGATGACTTGTGGCTTTTAGTTCTTTTACTCCTGTAATTTTTACTGTATCTGTTCCTGCACCTTTTATATCAGCTCCAGCCATAATTAAAAAATTTGCCAGGTCTACAATTTCAGGTTCTACAGATGCGTTTTCGATAATTGTGTTTCCATCTGCAAGACATGCAGCCATAAGTATATTCTCGGTCGCTCCCACACTTGGAAAATCAAGATAAATCTGTGCTCCCTTCAGCTTTTTCGCAGATGCATGGATGTATCCGCCAGCATTGTTTATTTCTGCACCCATTGCTGCAAAACCTTTAAGATGTAAATCGACAGGTCTTGAGCCTATTGCACAGCCTCCCGGCATTGAGATTTTTGCTTCTCCAACCCTTGCCAGAATAGGTCCCATCACAAGAAAAGAAGCCCTTAATTTGCTAACAAGCTCATATGGTGCAACAATTTCTTTTATTCCTTTTGCAGATATATTCAATTTATTATTTCCGCTTCTTCGAATCTCTCCACCAATAGATTCTATAAGACCGCACATTATTTCTACATCATTCAGGAAAGGAACTTCTTCTATAATATTCTCGCCATCAGTAAGAAGTGTTGCAGCTATAATAGGTAGGACGGAATTTTTAGAACCACTTATTCTAACCTTGCCCTTCAAGGGTCCACTTTGCTTAACAACAAGTTTTATCACTGTCATTCTCCTTTATTGAACAAGATGGTAAAATTGAAAGTTTTAGTTTAGTATTAAAATTATTGCCATTATGAAACTGATATATGCAAAAAAAGAATTGAAAAGCTTAATAAGAATTATTTCACCTTAAAAGAAAAACCGAAGGATAGAATACTCTATTCACTCGGCTTTTTAAATTGATTATTCTGGATAATTCACTGTATAATAATATTCATACTTACTGTTTACTATTACCATGTATTTAAGTTTAATTGGCTTATAGTCACTTTCAAGCAACTTTTCTCCCTCATCAATTAGGATACCTCTAATGTTAGTTGCTTTAAAAGGTGATGGGTGCTTATCCCCAAGGTTAAAAACCTTCTTTAATGAGTAACAAAATCTTCCCCATCTTGTGGTTACATCATATTCTCTTACTACATCAAAGAAAATATAATCCCCCATTGTTTTTTCTTCTTCTGTTAATTCTGTTTTACCTGGAAAATTGGGTCTTCCATCTACTCTTCTTAACTCTACAGCTCTCTTCCAAACGTCTTCTGACTCGCTCTTACTTTCCCACATTCCTATAACTTGAACGTTAGGATATACAACCTCCTCAAGTACTAAATGTTGGAAACAAACATTAGAATCAAGACGAACAAAATCATCATCTGTCAACTCCCACGTAGAACTAAGACAATCAGTCGACAACCCAATTAGCGTTAAAAAAAATATTTCACCGCATCCACATAAGGTAGTACAACAAAAAATCATCAGTAACACTATCGCAATACACTTTTTCTTCATTTCTAATCCACTCCTTTATTAATTACGTCCTTGATATTTGACTACTTAATTTTTTTATTTCTTCATCTTTGACATCTTCTCTCCCAAATTCCTCGGTTGATAATCACTCCTTTATAATTTTCTAAATACAATTAATAATATAACTTTAATACAATTATTTTCAAAATACAATGTTGGTTTTTAAAATATAATTAAAGATTTTTGCCTTGTTTACTCATATAAATAATCCCCCTCTATTGAAAAGAGAGGGATGAGGATCCTGAGTTAATTAGCAGTAATCGCCCTACTAATAATCATTGCACAATCAGCTCTGTTTAAAGCTGCGTCTTCCTTGAATCCCTTAAAAAGTGGGTCCGCCTTACTGATTATTCCTGCTGAAAATACTTTACTCAATGAATCATACGCCCAATGCTTCTTATTAATAGGTGGCATTTCTTGCTGACTTGTCTTACTAAATACAAATAGTCTTGTTATTATCCTTGCTGCTTCAGCAGCAGTTACTGTTTTATCAGGTTTGAACGTACCATCACCAAATCCAGTAATAATCTTCATATCACACGCCGTATTAATAGCATTTTTTGCCCAATGCTTATTGGTATCCTTGAAGCCTTTTGCTTTTGACTTTTTCTCAACCTTTAGGGAATTTAAAAGCATGGTTACAAATTCTGCTCTAGTTACACTGCTCTTTGGTTTAAACGTTCCGTCAGGATATCCTTCAAGGGCTCCCATATCATGAAGGTGCTGAATATATTCCTCAGCATATATTCCTTTTATATCCTTAAATACTCCCTGTTCAGGATTATCTATATTTGTTAATATTATTCTAATCGGCGGTATCATTGTTGTTAAATCCACATCCATACTGTTCTTATCAGTAATACCTTCTCCAGTCTTGAAAAATATGTTTAGCACCTTGCCTTCACGTTTTGAAGCAGAGGTTATTTCTATTCCTTGTCCTTGAAGCAGCTGTGCATTCAATGTAACCTTAATAGTATTTTCCCCTATTTGCTTGACTGAATAGGTTGTTCCCGAAGCATAGCAGCCGCAAGAGAAAACAAATAGCATTATAATTGTCATAATAATTGTTCTTTTCATAAGTTAAAATTCCTTTCTATATAAACTTAGTTGGGTGAGTTAAAACATTCCCGCTTTTTCCAGCGTATTCTTTAGCAAAGCCATCATCTGTCCCCTTGAAAACGAATCTATTGAATTCCAGTCAGTATTTGCATACTGGATTTTCTTGCCTGTTAGAATCTCGCAAAGCCTTGTAATCATTGCTAAACCCTCTGACCTTTTAGCTGGCTTTGTTGTGTCTGTCATATCAATATTTGCCGTTATTCCAGCTTTCTTTGCAGGTATAAGATAATCCTCATCATAATTATAATCCAATATATCAAGAATTATTTTTGTTGCTTCCCCTTTATTGACAATCTTTGAAGGTTCGAATGCACCATTTCCAAGACATTTCAAATTATATTTTCCGGTAATGGCTTTAATCTCATTTGCGTAAGTACTACCTGAAATATCTGAAAATTTGCCTCCACTCATTTTCATTACAGCTGAATCACAACTTCCTGAAATATTTAAATATACTGCTCCTTCATTATATAAGGAATCAAAAGTGCTTTCTGTTTCTGCCCTAATCCATTGCTGTGCTGCTGCATCATAAACAGCACCAGTCATATTAGTTTTATCGAACCATTTGCTATCATAATATGGAATTTTGACCTTCAAACCCTCAATTGAAGAAATTTTCGTTTTGCCAGAGTTAGTTGCTAACTCTATTGCAATCTGCCACACATCCGAAACATATGAACTGTTATTTGTCTTATTTGTAGGGCTTGAAATTTTTTGTACTGTTATTTCCATCATACAGTCTGGATTGTTATTAAAACTATTCATTAGCTGTTGATTCTTAATCATTTTAGGATTAATTATTAACGCTACAGGTCCGTTATTTAATACGAGATTCTGTTTCTTTTGCTCTAATGCAATTAGAATTCTTGGCGACATCCTGGTTCTTGAGGCTACTACACCTTCAGCACGTTTTGTTTTACTTGACTCGTCAGGATTCAAACCTTCAAAATTAACTGTAAAATCAGCTCCTGAACTGCTATAAATCTGTTCGATGAACATATCCGTTTTTTCATATTTTACATCAAGAACAGCAATATCATCCTCTTCTTCATCAAATTCTGGTTTAGGAATTTCCCCTGCTGTGGCTTCTGTATCAGAACCTGTGTCGTATTCATCATTACTCTTTAAAGTTTTAATAGATATTACAGGCGATGCTTGAGATTTGAGTTTCTTGTTCGGGTCATAAGCAAACAATCTTGCATAATACCGTGTGTTTGGCGTTAGCTTTTCAATATTATACTCGGATATTTGCTTGGACGGATATGAAACAGCATCACTAAAGTCAGATTTTTTTGCTATTTCAAGATTATACTCAAATCCGGGAACATATATCCATTCAAAATCAATATAATCCTTGCCAACCGGATTCTCCGTATTCTTAATACCGAAACCTTTCGGCGGTTCAGGTGGTGCAAACGGTGTTGTTTCAATAAGATATGAATCGCTCCAATCTGATATCCGTTCCATGCCGCTTTCATCTTTTATCCTTGCTCTAATCCAGAAATAATATACTGTATCTGCTGTTAAACCATTAACCCGATATTTAGGTAGAATCCCAATATCTCCGGGTTTAATCACGATATCATCTGTTGTTTTAGTACTATCATCCGATATTCCATATTTTATATCATAATAATAATTATTAATAAGGTTCCACCCTAAATCAATGTAGGTATCACCTTTATATTGATAATTAATTACTGGAATGGCTGGCTTTGGCAAAGGAACTTCATAATCAGGTCTTGTACTTACAATTATCGGGTCGGAAATATGAGATTTTAAGGAATCTGACCTGTATGCCCTCATCCAAAATACATATGCAGTATTTGATTCTAATCCGTTAACAGTATATTCAATAGTTGTTGACGCTGTACTATTAGGTATATCTTTAATCTGCATAGGCATTGGCGAGGTTGTCTCCAATAATCTTGTAAAATCAAAGCTATTAGTATATACCTCATACCCTACACTGAATTTTATATCTGGATCATAGTTAACAATCCTATAAACCTTTCCTGCAGCAGCAGCTTCTGAAACATCTTCATCTGCGAGGTAAATCCATTTTGAATTGGTACCATCCCACTCTTCATACCACTGATTCTTCCACTGAAGGGTTATTGACTTTGAAGTTGTAACATCAACTTGCTTTCCATTAATAATATTTGTTTTTACTTTAAATGGAGGAGCTGATGGTATTACAGGTTGGTCAATTGCTCCCTTAGGCAGTGTAACAAATACTTTTAAAGCAGGTTCAGAAACAACTGTACTGGTAGAATTATTAATAGTATAGGTCTTTTTTGCTATCATTTTGAGATAGTATACTGTATTGGGTTCAAGCTTTGACAGCATATGTTTAAAGCCAATTACCCTATCTCCGGTCATGTTTCCTATCTTCTCGTAAACATAATCCGTAACCCCAACCTTCAAATCAGCAATCGTAGGGCTTAGACTGCCATTATCAATATCAACAGAATTCTTTAGTACCCATATATCATAAAATACATTTGTATCTATTTCACCTGTTGGCAAATATGGTGCTTCCCAAAGCAGGTTTATATTGTCAGAACCTATTTGTGTATGTTGCTGCGTAGGATCATCAAGAATCTGTGGCACTGGCGGCACTGCAATTACATCTTCTTCTTTGGCAGAAATCTTATCAGAAATAACACTGATTGTCCCTCCCAGCTGACTAACCAAATCTGCCTGAATCCTAAAATATGTATTGTCTGAAGGAACTTTTACAAGTAGACTTGTATCCTTTGTTCCTGCTATTTCTTTTTCCAGGTCTCCATCTACACTTCTTATTACTTTGTAAAGAACTTCTTCATTCTCGCCAAGATTTGTATTTGTTATTGCATTCCATTCAAGCTTCCACCAGTCTGAAGAAGTTTTATTTATTTCAGTTCTTATGTTTGTAAAACCTACTGCAGGCGCTGAAACAGGAAGGCTTGTAACTCTATCATCATATACCGTAGTTCTTATTTTAACATAGTATATTGTACTTGATTTTAAATCAACTGCATTATATACAAGCTTGGCTCCTTCTATCTGAACGGGTTTTCCTTCTCCAATATCTCCACTGCTCACATGTATTGGCGAAGTTTCTGCAAAGGAAACGCTTTCCGAAATATATACGTCATAGCTTACACTAGCTGCTTTATAGTCAACCTTATCCCATTTTATATTTAACGTTTCATTAGCTCCCGGTTCAACCGTAATCTTGGTATCAGTAACAAAAACAACCTCATTGGATTGTTCCTCATCTTTTTGGGCAGGCTGACCATCCAACTGATTATGCTCATGTGAAGCAAGAAGATGTGCATAATATACTGTTCCAGCCTTTAAATTGTCCATTTCAATCTCAGTCTTTTCTTTACTAATATTACCACCATATATTTGATAAATGCTTTCGTTTTCAGCACGGTAATGCAGCTCATAATGTTGTTCGTCTCCGCCCCACGCTGTTGGAACAGTCCAATTCAATTTTACGTAATAACCCTTTTCGGGAGTATAAGATATTACAGGATTGCCCCCTTCTTGAGCCACCGCAAGATGTGTTGGCGCAGCCTGCACATTTGCATATACTCGAAAGCAGTCCGGTATAAGTTGAATAACCATTAGAAACGCAAGTACAAACGCAGTTTTTTTCATTTTTATCTCCATTCGTAACAATTTAATTGTAAATTGTACATTGATTTATATTTCTCCAAGTAAAGTAAGTGTTCTAGTAATCATAACAAGTGCATTTTCAATACTTAATTGCCCTTTCGGCTGAATCTTGTTTGAAGAATCAACTGTAATAACTTTAAGATCAACAGCCATGATTACAGCTTTATAATAAGCTTTATTTATATCCTTATAATCAGATAAATCTATAGTTTTTGTTGTTTTATATATGGTTTCAGAAATTCCTGTCTTTACAGCATACATTCTCATTGCAAGATATACTGCTTCTTCTCTTGTCAGGTTGTGTGAACCAGCCAGCATTCTAAAGCTTGGATTAAGGTTAAGCTTTTCTGCCATATTAGAAACTATTAGTTCATCAGCTGCTGCTTCTCCAAATATTCTTTGTATAACTGCTAAAAGTTGTTTTACGTTAATAGGCAGCTGTCCGTTAAAATCCCCCTTTTCTGCAAGGATTGATGCAATATCATACTTCATGTCCAACTTGATAAGCTGCTCATTCCCCTGTCCATTTCCGGTTTTTATTGAAGAAGTGTTTTTAAGCACTGCAAAATTCCCTGTCCTTTTTATTTCAAAATCAACAGTGTTTTTATCATAATCAATTGAACCCGGCAGTTTTACCCATTCTTTATCCCTATATATGTATGCATTATAATATAAAATTCCAGTAAATGGCGTATATATATATCTGAACCCAATAGGACCACTTAGAAAAGTAACTTCTTCAGGTCCTTCTTCAATAGCATTATCAACGGTATCACTTACAAATTCACCTAAATCCTGCAATATTTCTGCTCTGTATGTATTTAAAAGCTTTTCAATCTTTGTTGAAGTATCCTTATCATCTGCTGATTCAGCCTTAAAATCAGCAAGCTTATCCTTAAGTATATCTGTAAGTTCAGCATCAATTGATTCATCAATTTTTTGGTCAATTTCATTAGTTCCTGAAACTTCTATTACAAATTGTGTTACATCAGAGGCGAGATTATCCTTTTTAGAAGAAATATCCGAACCGCTTTTCCCCATATTTTCGAATTTCAGACTAACATAAATATCCTTAACAGTAGGATCTTCACCTGAAATATTGTTTTTCATCTGTGCAATCCTAGAATTCGTATCATCTATCATTCCCGGTTTTAAATGAACCTCTCCAAAACCCGTTTTTATAATCAAGGTTTCCTTATAATTATTCAAATAATTAAATATTCCATAAGGTACTATTATTTCATTGTTGTCTGAAACTTTCTTATCTTCATTCTCTTCATCAGGAGCTCTCTTGAAATACCCCATATCTACAGTAAGACTTTTTGAATTGTCATTCATCATGTAGTTTATTACTCTAGCTTCTCTTAGTTTTATCTTTGTATCTTCATTTGTGTTATCACTAATCCAATAAAGCCCATATCTAATATCCTTCATCTCTTGATTAAATATTGATTCATCGTTCTTATCTTTTTGGTCATCATCGTATTCTTCCTGTCTGAATTCGGTTCTTGAGAGAAGCGGTCCAACAAATTTTGAAAATACTGTTTGCGTACTTCCTTCAGCTCTAAATGTGTTTCTTATCTTAACATAATATCTTGTATTCGGTTTCAATTGATTAATAATCCCATAGTTCATCCGTAAGTCAGTGCCGACCAAATCATCCGGCTTTGCATGAGTTACAACTGCACTTGTCCACAAAGTGTAATCAGAATCCGTTTCCGACTTCACCCATATTTGACCATCATAGGTTTCTTTTGCTCTCCATTTAATCTTAAGTGCAGTATAAGCATTAAAAGTTCCATCCAGGACAAAGGAAAACAATTCTGGACTTTCCAGCATATTTGTCGTAACAGGAAGAGTAATCCATTCCGATGTGCTAAAAGTTCCACCTTGCAAAACCCTTTCGGTCCTTAAACTAAAATAATATATTGTATTTGGCTGTAATCTTTGAACGGTATAAACAATTTTACCTACCGAATCAGGTGTCATAGTATCAGGAAGCTCACAATCAACAAAATTATACTGCGCATCGGCTTCGAGCTCTGTTATATCTGCATTTTCATCAATTGATTTTGATGTTCTGATTAATCTATATGTTACACCTTCTTGCTGCTTAGTCCATTTCAATGTTACTTCATTGCTTTTTAACTTTTGATTCCCTGAAGTATCAACATCTATACCAAAATCTGCAGGTGCCTTTGGCTTGATTGTATCATCTTTTGGCTCTTCAATTTCTCCTCTTTCTGTAGTAACAGGAACAACATAAGAAAAATCAGAATAAATTGAATCTGCCACACCATTAACATCAAGTTTTAATCTAATAGTAAAATAGTATGTTGTATCAGGTTTAACAGCCGAACCAAACCTTGCAGCAACCTCAGGGTTCCCCGCAAAGCTGTTTATTATTGCCCTTCTGGCATTGTAGTTTAATCCTGAAGCAGGAGTGTCTGGATAATTTCCTAAATGTATAAATGAATTGTAATTACCATATGAATCTTTTTTAAGTGAATCACTGATATACACATCATAACTAACTGTATAATCACTATTTGGAGGAAGATTATAATCTGGAAGGTTGATATCCGCCTTTTGCCATACAAGCCCAATTTCATTTGTTGAAACCGATTCCAAACCAAAGTAACTTGGAACTGGCGGCTTTCTAGTTTCTCCAGGTGTTGTAAAGCTTATCGGTAGAGAATAGTCCGATTTTAATCCACTTGATATCTTTTCTGAAAAAATCTTTACATAATAAATTTTATTTAGCCTTAGCATTGCAGGATATCCATCACCAAAAGCGTCATAATCCTGTAAAAGCTGCAATCCATTCAGATTATATTTTACATATCCATCTTCTGAAAAATCCAAGTCATTCTCATCTACAATTTTTACCGTCCTGTATCTGATATCATAAGGAAGACCATTAATTACTTCCTGATAATATACACCATCTTCATCAGTTGCATCTTTTTTGTTAAGGCTAACCAGAATATAGTATCTTAGCTCATCATTATTTAAGCCCCTTGGTTTTTGCCATTTTAAGCTTGCACTTGCTCCTGTTTCAGTTCCATTATTAATCAAGCTGGTTCCTGTAGCAATAACATTTTGCGGTATTGGAGGCTTTCCCTCTTCTCCAGCCATATTATATTGCATGATTGCCGATTGGATACTATCGAGATTATCAGATTTTGCATAAACTTTATAATAATATGTAGATGTGCCTTTTTTATTAGGAAGAAAAATTTCAATTGGTTTGGACAAATCCCCATACTGTTCATATTCATATCCTTCAAGTGAAGGTGTCATCATACCAGAATCGGAACTTGAATAAACCTCATATTTGAAATTTATTACTTCAGCACCATCATTAGTCTCATAGTTTATGCGGTCAATTGTACACGTAATATTATTATTAGAATCCTTCCCAACCTTTACATGCAGCGGTGAAGACGCATATCCATGATTAAGTGCTGTAGCCCTGCTTATTGTCTTTCCAATAGGCATGTTGTTAGGATTTTTTGTAGATGTGTTAAACTGTGGATACAGCTTTATATAATACACGGTTCCAGGCTTTAAAGAATCATCATTAAGTACCTTCGCAGCAAAATCCCTGTATCTCCACCAATCATAAGATAAAACTCCATTAGTAATGTCAGCAGCATAAACAAGTTTGGAATCAGCAGGCTCCCCCTGTTTGATTACATCATAATTATCAGGTGAACCTCCACCATTATAATAAACTTCATAATTTCCGACATTCATAGCTGCTTTATCAGTACCAGCACCTATAATGTAGTCAATCTTATTTGAATCTATGGCAACAAAATCAGAACCATTCCAAATCTGTGGAATTGCCCATTGAAGTTTAAATCCAGGATTCAAACCTCCTTCACTTTCAGAAGCTGAGGATGGACTTATATCATCACATGAAAAATCCATATCACCGGTAAGTACATTTAACTCATTATCAATTATTGCAACATCTGCTCCCAAATCGTCTTTTGCTGCAACAGTGAAATGATAAATACGGTTTGGCAAAAGATCGGTAATTGTATAAGTCGTGGCTGTTACAGTAATATCTCCCGCTGAACCCAGATCATCTCTCGAAATTACGTAACTAGATGCCCCTGATATGGAATTCCAGTAAAGTACAGCACTATTATCACTAATTATGTACTCATTATTTTCATCCTTAACTCCATCCAGATCCATATCTGCCGGTCCGGCTGCAATTACAGGCAAAGGTAATATTCCACTAAATATTGATGTAATTAAGCTAAAAATTAGTAAAAAAGAAAGGATTCTTTTGGATTTTTTCATTTGAATATACTCCTCCTTGGGTTTGAAGACAATAGACTATCATATCTTATATCGGTAGAAGTTACAATTTTTTAATATTGAGTTTAATGAAAATTTATTTTTTTTTTAAAATTTATATATCCACAAAATGTTATTGAATTAATTATATAAAAAATGTATACTAACTGTATATAAACTCTGTCGATTATTAGCAAATATTGTTGTTGATTTTCCATTGAAATTCATTTCGCTCATAAATTCTTATATCAAGCCTAATTACTAATTTTTTCTAAATTTCTTTGTTACTATTGATAAGATAGGAGATAATTGTGAAAACTAAAAACGTATCAAAAAATCCCCTAAAGAATGTATATAGAGCGGGCTTTTGGATAAATAGTTTGTTGCTCTGTTTGTTTATTACTTGCAGTTTCATACTATACGAATTTTTAAAGCACACTATCTTCTCCGGGGAAAGCATATGGTATATATGTATAGCTGGTATTTTGTTTATTAGTATCTTGGGAAGCATGCTAATATATATATATGAAAAGAAAATCAGAGCATATTTTTTAAAAAGATTAGAAATCGAAAAGCGCTTGAGTGATATAATAAACTTTCTGCCTGATGCTACCTTCGTAATTGACCGTGAAGGTAAAGTAATAACTTGGAACAAAGCCATAGAAGAGATGCTTGGCGTTAAAGCAGAAGACATGCTGGGTAAAGGAAACTACGAATATGCCCTACCTTTTTACGGGGAAAGAAGACCTATACTAATTGACCTTGTGTTTATGTCTGACCAAGAAATCGAAAAGAAATATCCATTTTTACAGAGAAAAGCTGATTCTGTGGTTGGAGAAAGCTATATCGTTAATTTTAAAAATAGTAATACCTGTTTCTGGGGAAAAGCCACTCCGTTGTATGATGATGAAGGAAATATTATTGGTGCAATTGAATCAATCCGTGATATAACCGATCGAAAAGAAGCAGAACAAGAGCTCAAGCTAAGAGCACATATGCTTGATACTGCAACAGATTCTATTTTTTTATATGACCTTGAAGGAACTATACTCTACTTTAATGAAACAGCCGCTAAATCACGTAATCTTAGAAGTAAAGACATAATGGGAAAAAACATTTTTGATGTTATCTCTTCTGAAATAGTTACTTTTTTAAATAAAGAGATAAATGAATTATTTCAAAAAAAGAGAATAACTTTTGAATCTTGCTTTTGGAAAGAATTACTTAAAAAAGGCACATTGATTTTTGAATCTTGTTTTATACATGAAAATAAATCCGAAACTCACTTTGAAGTAAAAGCTCATATAGTAGAATCTAAAGGAAAAAAGTATGTACTCGCTATTTCCCGGGATATAACCGATCGCAAGCACACAGAAGAAATTCTTGCTCAAAAAGAAGCTCAACTACGAGAAATAACCGATAATATGCTTGATCTGGTAGCTAAGAAAGACATAAATGGTATTTACGAATACGTTAGCCCATCCTATAAGAATATTGCAGGATATGATCACGAAGGATTATTGGGAAAGAATTCTTTCGATTTAATTCATCCTGATGACACAAACATCTTGAAGGATGCTTTGAAAACAGCTGTGGATACTGCTTCAACAGTAATGTTGGAATATCGTTTCAGGCATATAGACGGTCACTATATATGGTTAGAGGTTATCGGGAAACCCTTGCTTGATAATAAAGGAAAAGTTTCAAGTATCGTATTTGGATCTCGCGAAATCACTGAACGCAAACGTGCGCAAGAAGCACTTTTAAGGGAATCAGAAATTAATTCAATCGTAGCTAAGGTATCTTCTACACTTATATCATCTACATCAGTTGAAAATATAT
>Ga0209340_1001417_pt1 | contig 17387 bp, 16 predicted proteins | sample EPASupsiteSAE323_FD_187266 | JGI IMG/M metagenome (GOLD analysis project Ga0209340, IMG submission 187266) | Bioremediated contaminated groundwater from EPA Superfund site, New Mexico - Sample SAE3-23 (SPAdes) (version 2) | ecosystem: Environmental > Aquatic > Deep subsurface > Groundwater >... | reverse complement strand
CGTGAACCCGAATTTTTTACTTGCTTGTTCAAGAACCTTTATTCCTTCTCTTACAACCTCTGGGCCGGTTCCATCTCCAGGAAGAACACCTATCTTATAATTAGCCATTTTATCACTCCTTAACTAGATGATGGTTTTCAAAATAATTTAAAAACCAAAAGCTTACTTTTGTTCATAAATATTATCAGTACCTAATCCATTCGTCAAGGCAGAAAGACTGCAAGGATGTACGTGCACAGTGAAGATGGTTTTACATAACATATTATTACAATAATTTCTTAACCCCAAAAAGGCTGGAGCGCAGAAAGATGGATAATGAAAGCATAATAGGAAATTTATTAGAATTATGGGAAAGGGAGTATCCGTGGCAGTCGACGAAGAAGATATATGTTTTTGACTGGGAAATAAAGACCATAGAGGTGAAGAATATAAGATCGTTTAAGCCAAGAAGGAAATCAAAAGCCAAGGAATACAGGGCTTTAATGCAAGCGGGAACGGAGTTTCCGCCTATTGTAGTAGTAAGACAGAAAAAGGATGTTGAGAAGTATATTCTTATTGATGGGTTTCACAGGACATGGGCTTATAAAAACTTGGGAGTGGAAAGAGTCTATGCTTATGTTGGGACAAAAAGGGGAGGGTATAGCCATAAATTTCATTAATAAAGGACTGTACAATTAGAGAGTGATATAGTAAAATTATAAAGCTGACATGGAGAGATGGCTGAGCTGGTCTAAGGCGCACGACTGGAAATCGTGTGAGGCTTTATCGTCTCCGAGAGTTCGAATCTCTCTCTCTCCGCCAAAAAAGGGACTTTACCGATTAAGGTAAAGTCCTTTTTTATTGTAATTTAAGATAATATTTCTAACATATTAAAAATAGGAGCACTATGTAGTTTCAATGATTTGAAACTACTGCTTTTTCTTGGAGCTGGTGAAGCGACTCCTATAGTTTGCACTGAAGAAGGAGAGATAATAGCATTGCAATCTACAATAGTCATCTAAAGCCAAAAAAGTATTTGAGTTTGAAAGCATACATGGTATACTAATAAATAGTAATGTCCAAATTAAATAAAGGAGGCTTTAGGAAACAAAAAATTTTGTTCCAGTAGCAGCAAAAAAATGTAGCAATTAGTGCAGAAGGACAAAAAGAAAAAAAAGGAGATGTCAAGTATGGAAAGCATTAGTGGGAGAGAAGCAGCAAAAAAATCGATTCAGGTTGCCAAAAAGGTAAAAGGTAATGGGACTTACTGGTGGCTGCCCGGGGAAGAGCAGATATTTGATAAGGCGCACTTTTATGTGCCAGAAGTTCCCGATATCTCAAAGGTCAAACTACCTAAGACCATTGAACTGGTCGTAGAGGCGCTGCTTGCACCGCAAACGCAAGAAAAGTGGGCTGAAACGGCCATTAAGAGTGGTCAGACGTATGAGACCAACCCTATGTTGATACCGTATCATATGTTAAATGAAGAACAAAAGCGGGAAGTTCGAGCTTCATCATTGCTGAGTTTCCAAATACTTAAGTATCAGGGGTTCGATATAAAAATTCCCCAGTATACCTTGGACGTGGCGCTAGAACTGCAGGAAAAAATGAAAGCGGCAGAAAATAGGCCGTATTCATTGGAAAACAGGCCGAATCCTGTAAATGTTGACTTTGTAAAAGTCAGCCCTGCTATGAAGTTACTCACTTATCAGCTGGCGAACTATCAGCATCAAAGATGGGCAAAAGAAAAAGTGGACAAAGGTTGGCATTATAATCCCGTGAGGGATAACGACAAAAAACGGCATCCAGACCTTATGCCGACGGAGCATTTAACACCGAAACAGATAGAGTATGATTTGGTTTTTGCTACCTACGCTGTTCAGGCAACGATATTTGTCGGCGGTGCGGTAACGCTGGAACAGGAGAGCAACCATGCGAAGAGACTCGCAAAGTTGTTTAAAATTGCATAACTAATTGTCTAAATCAAGAAACGAAACCAGGAGGATGTTCCCCCTGGTTTCGTTATCTTTCAAGCTCAACCAAAGTTGATACCGGCGAATGCTGGATTTTTAGGAAACTACGGTAAATGATAAATTAAATCACTTTTAATAAACATCAGGTTTTTAGCTCAGAAAAAAAACAATAAAAGATTTATATCTTTTGTGCTATAACATTGCTATAAATATAAATAGAGAATGTCTTTTATACCTACCTAAAATATTAAAAATAACTCTAATTATATACAATATCAATTACATTAAAATTAATGTAAACAGCAAAAATCCCGAAGGGCAAAAAATTCCCGAACATAACAAAAACCTTGATTCCTCAAGGTTTTTTGGAGCGGGTGATGGGATTTGAACCCGCGACCTACTGATTACAAGGCGGAAGGAACAAATACTCGCATAAATGCAATGCTGGGAACAGTTAACGTAACTCTTATTCATTGAAAAATTTGGTGAATTTAGGTATAGTTTAGGAAGTGAATGGGAGTACCTGATGTCGGTTAGTATACCATAATAGTGCATTACCGACACTGAGCCGGCAATGCACTATTATGTGACATTGATTTCACTTTTTATTTTAGCCTCACATCCTGTTAGGATTTAAAGCAATACATTTTTTCTTAATTAAGAAGGAACAAACTTATGATATAAGAGGTCAAAAAAATATAAGTTGTAAAAAGGATGGTGTGATATGGGAAAATCTAATTTTATCAAAAATTTATTATTAATTTCTATATTAGGTATTTATGCATTAGTTTTAATTTCTTGTAATAATCAGCAAAATAATATAAAGAAAAACAATCAACTTCCAACACAATCACAATATATTAATCCTGTCAAGGAGTCAGAACTATATACAGTTCCTTTCACAATTCAATATAGGCTTGATGGTGGGATAGCAGGTCATGCTGATATATATATTTTAGACTCAAATGGAGAATTTATATATAGAGTATTTGATAAAGTTTTATCAAAAGGAAAAATTGATAAAAAAGTTTTGGACAAAATAAGAGAATATGCCTTCAAAGGTAACAATTTTATTGATACGACCGATGTAATAGTAAATAACAATGAGGAAGATTATCCTGATAAGCTAACGATTGAATTCACCATATCTGTAAAAAATAGAATTGGATATTCAAAAGAAGAGTCGAAAATAATTGCTCTAATGTATGAACTTAAAGAAAAACTTAAGATTGAAAAAATTCAAAAATAATATTAAGTTATTACTTTCAGCATTCTTGCCTCGGTAAAAGGAATGTGAAATCAGCATCACATAGCAACATGTCTCCGCAAGGGGCATGGACAGAATGAATTATGGGTCGTGTGCCATGCCACATCCATTGACTGGGTGCAGAGCACCGCCAAGGGGATTTCCTTTTGGGTACAGTTCATGAACGTCGGAGACACAAGACGTTAGATGACATGTGCTGTAAAAAAAACACGCCATCCATGGCTTTTACGATATAGTGCTATGGTCCGAGTTTATAAGATTAGTTAGGAATGAAAGCATTTTAATTTCTAAATGCAAAATATGCAGCAAGAATTATTAAAAGAAAAGAAACAACATAGTCCCATTTAAAGGACTCTTTTAAATAGAGAACTGAAAATACTAAAAATACGGAAAAAGTAATTACTTCCTGAGTGATTTTTAACTGAGCAGTTGAGAAATACTGACTTCCGATTCTGTTGGCAGGCACTTGGAAACAGTATTCAAAAAAAGCTATTAACCAACTAAGTAAAATTACAATTGGTAAAGCAGCTGTTTTAAATTTTAAATGACCATACCATGCAAATGTCATAAAAATATTTGATATAACTAAAAGAATTATAGGTATAAATGATTTCACCATAAGCATATCCTCCAAATGACATAGCCAAATTATATTAAAGACAAGGAAAATGGTCAATGGAAATAGTAAATATTGTAGAATTAACGCGAGAAATAAATCAGTTAAGGATTTATGAGACATAAATACTACGCGAGAATTATCGCATTGATGCTGTAAAGGTTTCCCATAGATAAAAATGACTATTAGACTATTAATTGAAGTTGGCAATATTACTGTGATAAAAGGTTTTAGGGAGTGCCATCCGTGGCACCCTCTGGAAAGAGGGACATCACACATCATATAACAATGCACTCTCGCGAGGGCTAGGTGGGTAAAAGGACAAGGGAGAAAGTTCCGTGCCACGTTTTGTGAAATATGGCTAAAAAAGCTACGACGTCCTGTCGCAATTGTTATAGAAGATTTACGTAGAGAAGTGTTTTAAGACTTGTTCTTTGTCTTATTAATTAGCAATAATTCCTTGTTCTCATTATTTACAAGAGAATAGTCATAGACCGTCTTAGACATCATTCTGTTTAAAGAAACAATTCTATTGTATTGAAGCTTTTTGTATTTTATAATCTCAATCTCGTTATCATCATCGTATGTAGTAATATCAATATAATATGGGTCGAAAATGTATGCAGAACCATCAGATATTTTTGTTATTATAATATAATGTTCTACCATTCCATGCCATACTCTAGCAAGAATAACGCCATCTGAATTTATACAGTTAATTACTTTTTCCCCAATGAGGTTTACTTCTTTTCCTGCAAGTATTTCGCAGACTATATTAAAACTTCTGGTTTTTGCAAATGAATTTATCCAATGAGCTAGAAGTCGTACAGAGCTAGTAGAAGTTCCTCCTTTACTTTCTTCTCCCTTTTCATTAAATTCATCTAAAGTATATTTACTTATATTATAGATAAGAATAGGTGGTATTTCTTCTCTCTCGAATAAATATGTTAAGGCGTTTATGATACTTGTTGTGCCACAATCATATTCAGTTGCTTGATATCTTAATGGTATCTTCATTAAAATTTACCTCTTATAATCTTGGTTTTATATGGTATTCTAGAAACAAAATATCATAAAATTACATTACTGACAATGTGCATGACGAGAAGTATCTCTTTTAAATTATTATAGTTCGAAATTATAATAGAGGGTAATTAAAGGATTCACCATCCATGTCTCGTTCTGAACAAGATGTCCGCCATACTACAGAAAACACTGCATCTCCGTAAAGATAGATTCCTCGATTTAAAGAAGTCCATCAAAGTAGTACTGGTAGATTTTAGAGGAGGGCACTATCACACCGCTTCACCAAGTCGAAGTGTCACTAAAGTTCAGCGGTTTTTGCGGCTACGCTTCGCCCAAATCCCATCGCCAAGAAAAGCAAGCTTTTCTAAGACTCAGGGACTTCGCGAATTCCGTGCCACGTTATATGAAAGCAATGGATATCTTTTCATATGATGAATTGAGCATAAATTATAAGAATTTCCAGATAAAAAACTCCAATTTGATTGATAAATTCGCATATAAAGCATATAATAAGAACATAAGAAAGTGAGAATATCGCAAAATGCGAAAAGGAGGATTAAACATGATTACCAAGTTAAGAGAGCGCTCACAAATTACTCTGCCGACAGAGGTAGTGAAGAAATTAAAATTAAACGCAGGTGACAATTTGGAAGTAACAATTGAGGAAGATAAGATAGTAATTAAACCTGTTATTATTATTGATAGGTCACAAGCATGGTTTTGGTCAAAGGAATGGCAGGAAAAAGAAAATGAAGTAGATAAGGATATAAAAGAGAAAAGAATTAATCACGCAAAGGATGTTGAGGATTTGCTGAGAGAGTTGGAGGACTAAGAGATGGAATTCTTATTCTCTGATAGGTTTAAGAAGGATTATAAAAAACTACCTGCTGATATAAAGAAAGTACTGAAGGGTAAATTAGCAATAATGGGAGAAAATCCGTTTCATCCATCATTGAGAACTAAAAAAATCCAAAGTAGAGAAGAAATACTTGAGTGTAGTATTAATATGTCTATTCGAATGACATGGCAATATGAAGAAGGCAAAATATTATTAAGGACAGTTGGCGAACATGATTATACTTTAAAGAATCCTTAAAAAGATTCTTGTTTTTTAATAGGGGTTGATATCCATTACCATCGGATAACAATGCCTCTCGCAAGGGTAAGCAAACAAAAAAGAATCATGCAAAGAGTTAATGTATTGTCATTTAAGTCTTTCTGACGTCTCTCGATTTATATGTTGTACTTCTGAGAATCGTGTGAACGTTAACCCGTTCCGAGAGTTCGAATCTCTCTCTCCGCCCAAAAAAGGACTTTACCGAATTGAGGTAAAGTCTTTTTTTTGTAATTTAAAATTAACCCTACTAAACGACAAAAATTTCCATCAAAATGAAATTTATATCTGTTTATGTCAAATATCATGCATTTCATGCAAAAAATACAAAACCTTTTAAAGCGTATTATAAGATATTCCTTGAGTTTTAGCATGTATTAGAATTCATTCTTGAGATGGAAGGGGATTGACTTGAAAAAAGTAATAACAGCGGTAAATCATTCTGTATTAAACGAATATTTCAGAAAAAACTGTCCCGACTTCCTTATAGAGAGGGAAGACGTAAAGTCTCAAAAAGAGCTAATGGAGCTGATTAAGATTGATATTCCGGATGTACTTGTCCTAAGTGATGAACTGCCAGGTAAACATGATAAAAAAGCCCTTATTGAGAAGATAAGAAAGATAGATAAGTACTTTAAGATAGTCATAATCGTTTCATTTATTGACCAGGATTACAAGTATTTCTTAAATAGCAAAGGAATATTCGACATTCTTGTAAATGACAATGCTCAGATTTCGGACTTGGTTGAAGCTGTTGAAAATGAGGGTAGAGTTGTTGTAAAAATTGAAAAAGAAATCCCTAAAGAAGTCAAGGAAGAGATTCAGACTTTAAAAAAGCTGTTGAGCGAGAAGCCAAAGGTTATTGAGAAGCATGTAATAATTGAAAAAGCGCCAAAAACTCAAAGACAGGAGGTTATCGCTTTTGCAGGGCCTGGAGGAGTAGGAAAATCAGACATGCTTGTTCAGCTTGCAACTTTAATTGCAAGAATATCACAAGCAAAAATTCTATGTATTGATTTAAATACTGAGTTCCCAACACTAGATTGTTTTTTTGGTATTTCAAGACAACCTGAAGGAATTGATTATTTCATTGGAAGTGGCAAGGACGCTTCTCTTAACTATATGATTGATAGTATTGATAAGGAGAGGTTTGACAGCAATGTTTTTGAAGAAATGGTTGTTAAACACCAAAAATTTGCAAATCTTGATGTGCTAACCGGAAATTATTGTCTTTATGATTGCCAAAACACTTTAAATAACCGCTATTACAAGATTATCCTGAATAAGGCCAAAGAGCTTTACGACTTTATTTTCATAGATACAAGCAGTAACATCTTTCTTGATTCTACACAGTTTGCAGTTACAAATGCAACGAGGGTTTTCTTTATTACAGAACCAACGCTTACGAGCATAAGAAAAACAAAAAGCATGCTGGAGCTTTTTGTAAAGGTATGGGATGTTGCAAAAATGAAAATACAGATATTAATAAATAAGGTTAACAAGCAATCACTTGATAAAGATTTTGTAAAAGAATTGCTTGCAGACTTTGAAGTTTGCAGGTTTATTGATTACAATCAGAAACACGATTACTGCCTAAACAACGGGGTTCCTTTTGTGATTAAAGCTGTAGAGAAAGAAACAGAAGATTTTAGAAAAATAGCGGAAAGCTTTAATTTTGTAGAAAAAAGAAGCTTCCTTAACAAATTGTTTTCAAGAAAAACAAAGGCAAATAAAAGAATTGTTGAAGACAGGAGGGCGGCACATGTTGATTGATCCTCTGAAGAAAACTGTTTGTGAAGAGAAAAAAGTTGAGATAACACCTGATAGAGTTAATTGGGTTGTAAGCGAAATAATTGGCTATTTGATAAACTATCATGCTGAGTCTCTCGCAGATGTTCAAACAAAGCCTGAGAACAACAAGAATATTGAAAGAATAATAAGAGAAAAGATTTATCATGACCATGCGCATATAAATATTGATGTTAATGAGCTTGTGAAAAAGGTTCTGGACAGGCTGTTTGGTTATCATATCCTGCAAAAATACATAGATGATAAAAGCATATCCGACATAAGAACGCTAGATTGGAACAATATTCATATAAAAAGAAAAGGAAGATGGATTAGGATAGACGAAAAATTTTCTGAACCTGCTGATTATAATAACTTTGTCAGGTATTGTGTTTTGAAAAACAAAGGAAAGATTACGGAAGAAAAGCCGATTGTAGTTGTAAGTGATAAAAAAAACAAACTAAGAATTGAAGCAGGAATCCCGCCTGTGAATATAGGCGCACCAAATCTGGTAATAAGGGTGCACAGACCTGAATTTTTTACACGCCTTGATGAGCTTTATTCTGGGGACAGCTATATGATGAACCTTGAGATATATAATTTTCTGTTAGAAGCGATAACTGCTGGCTGTAGTATTGTAATCTCCGGCAAGGGAGGAAGCGGCAAAACAACTCTTATGAGAGCTTTGGTTGACAAGATTCCAGAAAACCTTGCCATTACTTCAAATGAAGAGACTGCGGAGCTTTTCAGTCAACATCCGAATATAATCCAAAGGCAGATTCTTGGCAACCGTGAAGCTGGCCGAAACATTACGCTCGAAAGCCTTACAGCACAGGCTCTTTTAATGACTAATGACGTTATAGTTGTTGGAGAATTAAAAGGTGCGGAAGCGATGGTTTTCTTTGATGCTGTCAGTACAGGGCACCGTGCTTATGCAACTGTTCATTCAGATTCTGCTGAAATGACACTGGATAGACTAGTCACACTTATGAAAAGAGATCCTCAGGCGCAGATGTATTCGGATCAATACTTAAAAGAACTCCTGGCAGATTCGGTTGATCTTGTTGTTTATATGAAAAATTTCAGAGTGGATGAGATTTCAGAGGTTGTATTAGATAAGCAGAAACGAGCAATCAAGTACAATCATCTCTTTAAGTACAAAACCAAGGAAATAATTGATGGTGAGACAAAGGGAGTTTTTCTTAAAGTGCAAGAGCCTAAACAAAAGGTGAAGCACAAAATTGATATCAGCAGGGATGAATTTCTAAGAATTTATGGGGGTATTGCTATTGAATGAGGTTATATTTACTGCTTCAAATATAATACTTCTTATTCCCATAATGTTTATTGCGTACTTATTGGCGGCTAGGTTTCTGGATCATAATTTTAGAGACCGTGTAAAAAAGCTGACGGGAAGTGTTAGTTCAGAATACCGAAGAAACCAGGTTATAAAGAAAGTTTCACGAAGAGAAAAAATAAAGAAAAAGGTTTATAAAAGACTGTTTTACCAGCTTGAACTTATAATAGAAAAAAGTGGAATACAAGATTATATGTTTTTCGTTGATTCGATAACCCTGCTTATCATGTGCTTAATCTCTGCCATTGCCTTTTTTGCAATTTTCGAGAGCTTGTTTGGGGTAACTTCTGTAGGAGTCATAACTAGCTTTCCGGGTTTTTTTGTTCCAATTATGCTGCTTGGAATAATGGCACAAAGAAGAGAGCAGGAAATTGAAAAGGTATTGGGAGACTACCTTCTTCAGCTAAAAAACAGCACAAGAATACATAACGATATTATTGAAGCATTTCGGAATGTTCAGGATAAATGCATGGATCCTTTAAAAACCTTTACTCGGCAGTTTGTTGCAGAGGTTAATAGCGGTATAAGCGTTGAAGTTGCAATTGATAATTTTAGAGACAAGATTGACATGAAAAAGTTCAAGCTTTTCCTCACCAATATTCAGTATTGTTATATTTACGGGGGAGACTTTACTAAGCTTTTGGATAAGACGCAAAGACTTATTGCTGATATACAAAAGGAAAAAAGAACAAGAATACGTGAAACACGCTCTGCTAGAATAGTAATTTTTTTGCTGATATTTCTGGACGTTTATTTATACTTCAATTTTATTATGTCCCAACAGGATTATTTAAGCATAATGAGAAATACTTTTTACGGTCAATTGATATTGAATGCAAATTTCTTAAGTATATGGTTCCTATTGTGGTTGTCCTATTCAGTAAAAAAGCTGGATTATTAACTTGCCAAGGGAAAAGCAGGAAGACAAAAAACTCTAATTTTCTTATCTTCAACCCCTGTCCTTTTTCACAGAGAATAGAAAGGAATGTATGTTAAAATGAACCTTTTTACAATAGTGAATAAATATAATGTTTACTTATTAATCCCAATCTTTATGATGAGTTATTTTGGTATTAGAAAATCAGTTGCAATTATTAGGAAGAATTCATATCTAGCTCGATTTGGAGAAAGGACTAAAAACCAGAATATAAAGATTACAAAAAACAGAGAATGGATGGAGAAAATTCGGTTTATTAAAACGGCTAATAGAAAGTTAATTAAACGGGGCAGTCCATTAGGTTTGAACGGTTATACATTCTATTTGGTCAAGATTCTAATGTTTGTTTTGTGTTTTGTAATGGGTGTTAGAAGCTATGAGTCCCATTTAATGGCCATTATTATAGGAACCCTAGGCTTCTTCGCATTAGACATATTTATATATGCAAATGAAATAATCAGAAACAACTCAATAAACAATGACATGCTAAATGTTGTCGATTGCCTATATTTACAGATGTCTGCAAATATGACGATTGGAGATGCACTAAGAGGACTGCACGAAACCTGTGAAAACAATAATTTTAAGAAAGAGCTTATCAAGCTTTCAAGTGAGTACGAACTTTCAGGTAACAATATTGAAAAGGCTGTAGAAGAGTTCAAAAATTCATTTAATAGCATAGAGGTTGATTTGTTTGCATCAGCGCTTAAACAACAGGTTTTAAACGGAAATTCACAAGAAGCATTGGCTAACCTTTCGGAAATTCTGAGAGAAGGATATCTCGACAGGCTAAATATGAGAACAAAAATAAAAAGTCTTTATATAATCGCAGGAGTAATAATCATTATGGTTGACATCATTGCACTAACAATGTTCCCGATATTCGTGGATGTTGGTGAGGGAATGAAGAGGATATTTGAATAATTATTGTATGAAAATGCCGCATTCTAGTGGAGTTCAGATTTTCCAAATAAATTTAATGGAGGTTATAAAATGCTTAAAATGATTTATCAATGGATGAAAGTAAAACTATCCAAAGAAGATGGAATGGAGATGCTGCAAGTTGTGCTGATTTCCGGGATAATACTGGTTTTAATTGTGACAATATTCTATCCTCAAATAAGTGCTTTTTTTACTAGTATGTTAAGCACAATCACAACTTGGTTCAGCAATGAAGGAAGTGAACCCTTTAAATAAATTTTACTTTTAGGCGGTGAACATATTGGTAAGAAGAATAAATATGCTGATTTTATCAGCAGTGCTAACCGTTATTATTTTTATTATCACAACAGCAGTCCAAAGGATTTTTGTTCATTATGAGCCTACAGTAAGAGTGGTTTCTGCTGTTAAGGATATACAGGAGAACAAAATACTTGATACGTATATGTTCAAGACGATTGAAGTCCCTTTGAGCATGGTCGTAAATCTTAAGGTTGTAAAAAAACCCGAGGATGTGCAGGATCACTATTCAATGGAGCCCATTCATAAGGGAGAAATATTGCTCGACCAGGCGATAGCCTCTAAAGGAGAGGTTAAAATAATTCCTGTTGAACCGGGGAAAGAAAAGGTTTCTGTAAAACTGAAGGCGCCGGAGAATGCTATATCTTATCAGGTTAAGACTGGAGACATTGTAAGACTCTATTTTACAGGTAGATATGAAGACTTAAAGAATCTTGCACAAGCCAAAGAGTTTTATATGTCTGCAGAAAAAGGTCTTGGAGGAGAAGATTTCTGTACAGTTAAGCTCTTGGAAAATGCAGTTGTGCTTGGAGTTTTTGATAATAGTGGGATTGCACTTGGAGATTATGCAAGGAAAGAAAAGGTGGACACAGTGGTGTTCTCGACAACTCATGAAGAAGCTTTGGCAATAAACAACTGCAAAGGACAAGGGTCTTTTGATATTACTGGATTACCATATCTGGAGGGTGGAAAACAATGAAAATTCTCATTATTGACGACACAGCCCATGAAGAGTTGGGAAAGGCTTTGCGGGAATACGGGATTATACTTGAACAGAAACAATGCATACCGGATAAAACGGAAGAAGGTTCGTATGCGCTTGTTATTCTTTGCCCGCAAAGTGTTGAGACACTACGCATAATGTTCGATAGATTGGTCCTTAGAAGGATGAAGCCAATCGTTTTATATGAAAACACAAACGACAGGTTTATAAATTTCTGTACCAAGTTGGGTTGCGTAGATGTTGTAAGTAAACCATACAAGGCCGAGATGCTTGCAAGAAGGCTATGGTCAGTCATTGAGAGTATTTCATCCGAAGAAAATGGCGGACTCATTAGGGAGAGCTGTGAGATACAAATAAGTGTTGAAGATTTCATAAAAAGGGAGATAAAGAATGTCAGCCGTGCTCAAATACCATTGGGCTTTATTGCTGTTGATTTTGCAGATGACAGGGTTTCTTCTGATACACCTGCAAATCTTATGCAAAAAATTAAGAAATGCTTACGAGACACAGATTTTATTACTTTTTATGGTGAACTGATAGTGATAATGCTCCCTGGATGTAAGCAAGATGAGATAGAAATTGTCCAAAACAAGCTTTTGATTTGTGCCGGAGACACTAATATCTATTTCTATGGTTATGTTAAAGATAAGTTTTATGAAAAAAATCCAGTTAATGAGCTTGAGAAAATATTAAGCACATTAAGACAGGGCATGCAAAAGGTCATACATGAAAGTGGAAGGCAGACAGGAGCATAAGAAAAACAATTGTAATTTAGTTATGACCCAACAAAATTATTTAGAGCGAATACTCTTAATTTAATATATTGGGTTGCAGGTTAGCCCATCACAGCATTTCTCTTATGTCTCTGCGAAACATGGGGTGTATGGCTCGGCAGGGGTAAACATAAGAGAAAGGAGGTACACGCCTATGGAAAAGGATATTACATACCTTGTAGGAATGACAACCGTATGGTTGCTGAAAAGTATTCTAACGCCAATTATAGTAGCTGTTTTAACGGCACTTATAATAAAAAAGCTGTCCTCTAAGGGAAGCAAAAACATAAAAAAATAACGGCACATAGTGACCGTTAAATTTACACAAAACCTGACGAGCCGTAGCCCCTCTATAAATAGTATAACATAATATGTAAAATTTATGCAATATCTTATTTATTTCATTAAGGAGGCTTAAAATGTTCAAAAAAATAGCTGCCTGCATGTTATTTATTCTAATACTGACAGCAACTGTATATGCAAGTATACCCTACAATCCAAATCCGAGTACAAGCAAAATTAAATTTATGGATGTGTCTGATAAACATTGGGCTAAGAGCACCATATATAAACTTGCAGGTCAAAGCGCAAAGGTTATTAGCGGTTATCCAGATGGCACTTTTAAACCTGATGCCAACATGACCAGAGCTGAATTTGTTACGGTGCTTATTCGTACACTGGGTTATTCGGTAAGTGAAGAAGTTTATTCGACATATAAAGATGTACCGTTAAAGCATTGGGCCAGTAAATACATTGGCATAGCGCAACAAAGAGGTATTATAGAAACTACTGATTATGGTGGCAGCTTTAAGCCAGATGAAATGATTAATAGGTTTGAAGCTTGCAAAATGCTCATAAATTCATATAGCAGGGCTAAATTAGTCGTTAATGACAGCTCCGTAACTATGTATCCTGTCTTTAAGGATGCTCAGAAGTTAGATCAAAAGAATAAAAAGATAGTTCAGATACTTTATAAAAGGGGCATCCTTGCAGGATACGAGGATAATACAGCAGGAATTAATAAGTATGCAACAAGAGCAGAATTAGCAGCTTTCATTTTAAGATTTATCGTGAATTCAGATAAGCTGGAAAACTATATTGTTACTGCTGATGATACTGCTCAAATTAAGCCATATGTTGACGGCAGTGGATTTTATAATACTTATAAAATCCTGCTTCCTGAATATACAAAAACTGTTCAGGGTTACGCTGCTAAAAATCCTGAATTAAAAGAAAGAATAAACTACCTGGAATGGTTTCACGTTGATAAAAACTACAACGGCAAACATAAATCCTTTTTCGACAAGTTAAAAAAGGTTTATGCCAAGAGAGGTAATGAATTTAAGCTTGACCTTAATAATACCAATGTTGTTGCCTTAAATGTTACCATTTCTTATTCTGGGAAGATAGACGGATATTGGGTTTATGATTCTTCTTCGATGCTTAGAACGGCTTTGGTGAATGACCATATATACGGGACAATTGAACCAATAGCAACAACTTATTCGGAAATAGATTTAGAGAGCAATCTTAATAATAAGGTGAATGAGTTAGACATGATTAAAGAAAATACAAGGGTTAGAACATATACCTTGTATGCGTTTTATCCGAAGCTTTTGACTTCTGGTACTATACAAATCGATGGAGGGCGTAGTATGCCCGACACCCTTGATTACAGGGCTTTGATAATTCATTACTAATATTTCGGGAAGGGGGTATTGTCATATGCACTTTTTAAATAGAGCAATAGCGATTATTTTGTCTTTATTATTATTTATATCATTATTGCCAATTCAAAGCTTTGCTGACATTACCTTTACTGAAGATATGGTATATGAGGAGGATTTGCCTTTCAATACTACAAGCAGTTCTGCTAATACTTCGATTAATGTTGCTGTTCCTTTTGAATATAAGAATGTTGAAATATTATCATCGTCTGTTGATAATGGAGATATTACAGGGACAAGTATAAACAGCGGTTATATCACTGTTAATCTTAAAAACGGAGATATAGCTTCACAGCCCACTACTAAAATTCAAACGGTGGTTGATAGTGTGGATATTACCGAGGGTATAGCAGACAGCAGTAATTATATTTGTATTGATGTACCAAACACTATTTCAGGGATTTCATCTGTTGTTAGCAGTGATGGAGGACTATTAAGCGCAGAAGGTATAGGGGCGAAAGTTTTAAAGGTAAAGGTTGACCCCAGTAAGGGGATAAGTGGTTATGACTATAATAATACTGATGCTGCAAAAACTCTTGATATTTCTGCCTCTGCCGATAACAGGAGCAAGGTTATTAATCCAGGGACGATAACTGTTGCTCCTTTTAAATCTGCAAGGATGCTTCTTAATAATGGCAATACTTGTATTTTGTATGCACATAATGATACTGAAACCAATCCTCGAAAGGGTTTGATTAGTATAAGCTTTACCAATGGTGCTTCAAAAAAAATTGTTAAAGTTGCAAAACCATATGGCACGGTAAAGAGATGGGTTGACAGATATGCAGACCTTCACACAGATACTCCTAATTTAAAAAACACGGGTAATATACCAGTTAAAGTTAATCCAAGAGACACTATCAACCCTGCTACTGGCAAAAAGTTTCCATCAGATACATTTAATGAAGAACGTGATTATGCAAAACCTACTTATAGTAGTGGCCTTGATTTTTGGGGATACTTTTTAGGGGATAATACACCTACAGTTAATGGCGTTTTAAATGAAGGTGCGGGCAATGTATTTTTAAGCGATAAGTATTCATGGAAAAGGTTTTCCAAAGAAGAACTAAAGAACTTTAGTGGCGTAAAAGCATATTCTACTGAGTATGCTGATTTTTCCATTACTTCAAGGGGTGTTCATGTTTTAAGACATTTCAGTTTTATTTTACCTGAAGAAACATTTTTTCCTTATTCTTATGAATCACAAGATAAGTTTTATGACCCTTTATATAATGGTGTTATGTTTAAAGTTATGCACTGGTATTTCTGGACTGGCCCCGATAAATGGGGCGTATTCGGAGGACAGACGACATACCCTTATACGGCTACGGTTGAATACATACCTTATAAACAAACTAAACTTTTTAACGGGAAAGTGACTTATCAGTACCAAGAGACCGTTACCATTCCTGGCGGTACATATAATTATTCGGGAAAGCTGCATATTAAATATACAGTTACAAAAACTGGCATAGACAAGCCTCCTACGACACCAGGCGGTGTTATTGCAACCAAAGACAAGATAATGAATGGTGTTTCTTCAGACGATTATACTGCTGAAGCTCAGATAAGATATAGATACTATTATTATAAAGACAGTGCTTGGAACTATCTTGGAGAAAACACAGGCACGAGGGAATACTTCTGGAATCCTGCCGCTCTAGGAATTGATTTGCTTAATCTAAAAGTAGGTGTTGTTGCTGTTGACAGTCGAGACCAATTAAGCGGAAGGGCTGAAAATGACCCAAACGCTACTATTAATATTACGGGTAGTTTAAGTAAAACGGTTGTACAACCAGGAGAATCCGTGGATATTTATGCAAATACTGATTCAAGCCCTGAGTGTTACGAGGTTGGGTACGACATTGAAGGTACATACGGTAATGGGACTATGACTAAAGATGGGAAATTACCTTACGAGGTTGATATAAACACCATCTCTGGCAAGTGGTACGATTATTATGATTCAGATGATGATGAAGTTGCTTACAAAGATAATCACGTTGCTCAGGTTAATAGATATAACACTCAAGGAGCTTATGAAGAATTTACGGCTACAGACAATACTTTATACAGATTCAATTATAAATCTCCACAAATGCTAAAGGAAATTAAATCTGTTGTGGATATTACGGCTAACGGTGCCCATGCTGCTGCATTAAAAAATGATGGTACAGTATGGACTTGGGGTAATAATGATCCGGAACAAATTGGTTTTGCTGGTGGAAGTATAAGTAGCAGTAGTACGCCTGTTCAAGTATCAGGACTTACTAATATAAAAAATATCTCTGCTGGTGGAAATCATTACTTGTTTTTAAAGACAGACGGTACAGTCTTAGCTTATGGCCTTAATTCTGATGGTCAGCTTGGCAATGGAACAACTGAACCTAATATGTCTCCTGCTTTAGTTAGTGGTTTAAATAATGTTACGGCTGTTGCTGCTGGTGGCAGTCATAGTCTTGCGTTAAAGAGCGATGGAACAGTGTGGGCTTGGGGTTACAATAGTTCTGGTCAGCTAGGAGATAATACGAAGGTTAATAAATCTATTCCAGTCCAGGTTTCTAGTATTTCTAATGTTATTGCTATTGCTGCTGGTAACAGACATAGTTTAGCAATTACTAGTGATAGAACGGTTTGGGCTTGGGGTGAAAATAGTGCATATCAGTTAGGGGATGGTTATACCGCAGACCGCAAAGTTCCAGTGAAAACAAAAGGCATTTCAAGTGCTATTGGTATTGTTGGCGGTGGCTCTCACAGTTTAGGAATATTAAACACTGGTACTTTAAAAGCATGGGGTAAAAATAGTTCTGGTCAGCTTGGTTGTAATGATGCTGATAATGCTTCTTCGGCGATAGGCGTTTTGGTAC
>Ga0209340_1001416_pt1 | contig 17398 bp, 26 predicted proteins | sample EPASupsiteSAE323_FD_187266 | JGI IMG/M metagenome (GOLD analysis project Ga0209340, IMG submission 187266) | Bioremediated contaminated groundwater from EPA Superfund site, New Mexico - Sample SAE3-23 (SPAdes) (version 2) | ecosystem: Environmental > Aquatic > Deep subsurface > Groundwater >... | reverse complement strand
ACTGTAAGAAAACTGAAATCCAGGCTGAAAGCCTGGAATACAACCTACAACAATACCGAACATTGTGGGTTAAACGGACTCACCCCCAACGAAGCGTTGCGGGTGCAAAATGTGTGTACCTAAAACAATCATAATGGTTCAATGGCTTGCAGTCATCTACTAGGACATGGGCATGTAAGATGCGACAAAATTTACCAATAAGCAATGTTCCGGAAACCAAAACGCGCGCCAACTAAAAACCGGCGCGCGCCCAAAAAACATTTAGGATTATTTTACAAAAATTTTCACCAGCCACCCGAACAAGCTGAATCTCTGGCCGGCTTCTTTTAAATAATTTTGCATTTGCCCATTGACTAGCTCCAATGTTTGGATTTGCTGGGCCAAGATCTGCTGGTCGCCCTCATTGCTTAACTTAGTTTTTGCTTGGTTCAATTGCTCGATAAGTTGTTGGTTCCGGTCCAATAATTTTTGCGCGTTTTTTATCTGGACGTAATTTGGTCCGATCAAAAACATCACAAACCCGTTCCTACCCTGTACCGCTTGCAAACTGGTCTCTAGTTTTTCCTGGTTTTGGCTTTGCTCCTGGGCAATTATCTTAACCTGTCCATCAATTCCGCCGCTCCTATCGGCCACCTGCAAAATTTGTTGCACCGCGTTCGCCACCTGGCTTCTCCTCTGTACCGCAACCATCTGCCCGGTACTGGTTGCGCCCTGCCCCTCTCCTTTGGCGCGTTGCTGGTTTTTCGTTTGCGTCGCCGTTGCATCTTCGCCCATTTTTTGCTGTTCGCGTTCCTGTTCCTGGGCTTGTCCGCCTTCTTCGGCCCCTTCCCGTAACCGTTGCTGTTCACCTCCTTCCGGTTGCACTTGCTGATCGATGCCGCCAGATCCCAGCATCGGCTGCGGCGTGTTTTGTTTGACCTGTTCCTGCTGTTTCCCCTTTATCGCCGCCTCGATCATCTCCGGATCCAAATCACTCGGCATCGCCGGTTGAGATCCGCCCCCGCCCGGGGCCGCCCCCGCAAAATCGACGGCGGCAGTCAAAACTGCCGCCACGATCGTTGCCATTATAATTTTATTTGCCATATTTTATCGATTCGGAAAAATTAATTTATAATTCTTTGCGGTATTTTTTCTGGCAATCAATGGCAATATTAACGCATTCCTCCGGATCGTATCCCAATTCATCACACCACAATATCGTAGAAAATATCATATTGCCCAGCTCTTTTTTTAATTCTTCGTCGTTGTGCGCCGCCGCATCCTTGGGTGCATTGCGTTCCCAGCGGCAAATATCGCCAAAAACCTTTCCCATGCGCGCAATGATCTGCGCTAATGTTAAATTTTCCTGACCCCAAATTTGGCGCCCGGTTTTTTGCAATTCTTTTATTTCCATAGTTTTAAAAATTAAATTGGGCAAACACCTTTCTCTAAATGGTCGCGCTCTGACTTTACAAATCCCTGTTCGGCAAACACTGCCGCCTGCGGATTTTCTATCGTTGCACCCCAATGGATCTTGGGGTATTTTCTAACGCACATTTCCAGTAATTTTCCACCGATACCCTGATTTTGATATTCGGGCCGTACCGCCAATCCAAAAATACACCCGTGAGCGTATTTATCCGTGATCGCGCGCACCGTCCCTACCAAAATTTTACCGTCCCACGCCGAAAACACCAGATCGGAATTGGCATAAACCTTGGCGAGCAACGCCCCATGCTTTTTGGAATTGGCGCCCGCCTCGGTCCAACCCACGGATCCGTACAGATCGAATAGCGCGGTCGGAAGCAGCTTTTTTGTTGTTTTAAATATTATTTTCGCCATATTTTTTTAAATAATTTTTATAAGCAAACTCGACCAGTTCCTTGTCTTTATCGTTCATCAATCGCGTAATCTTCGCCGGTATCCCCATAACCACGCTTCCCAAAGGAATTTTTGCGTTCGGCGCCACTACCGCGCCCGCCGCCACAATGCACCAATCACCAATATCCGCCCCATCCAGGATCGTGCTATTCATCCCGATCAAAACATTATTGCCGATCGTTACACTGTCGATCACCGCCCCGTGTCCAATAGTTACGTTATTGCCGATAGTCGTTTTCCCGTGCACCACTGCGCCATCCTGGACATTGCAGTTGTCTCCGATAACAATCTTTCCTTCATCACCCCGTATTGAAGCAAACGGCCATGCGCTGGTATTATTTCCTAATACCACATCGCCCTCCACATTAGCCTTATTGTGAATAAAATTTTTCATGTTTCCCGGCAATTATCCTGCCAAAAAATGGTCATTGATATTCCATCCCGGCTTGGCCAATACCTCCACCCAAGTTTCATCGCCGACCGCGCAATGTACCTCGCCCGGCAAAATACTTATTTTATCGCCCTCGCACAAACGATAAGGATGACCGTTTCTATAAACCGTTAGCTTGCCTTTGGTTATTTTATAAGTTTCTTTTATTTTTTTATGGTAATGCGGCTCCGATCGGTCGATCACCGCTACCGCCACGCCTTCACCGTCCGGAGTCTCTGCTGGCGCGACTTCGCAAACGATCTCGGTCGGATCGTTGTCCGGATTTTTAACGATATTTTTGCCCGGATATTTTTTCACTAATTCTTTTACTATTCTTTCAGCATCCATGTTCATCATCGACTAATTTTGTTCATCAACGGCTTCCTTGCCTTTTTTATTACCGCCACATACATAAATTTACCGTTTAAAATTTTCTCCAAGGTTAAACCGGCATTCACTGTCGCATCTTTAATATCGTTCCTGCTGAAACGGTGCGAAATTATCAGCCTCCGGCCATTGGCATGGATCACAATATCGTTGTTTTTATTATCATACCAAAAGCAAGGCAAATAACCATTCTCCATCACCCAATCCCAAACATAAGGGATCAGCGCGTACTCCCGGGCAAAACACAACCGGACGCGATCTATCTTGTTTTTAGGCTGCCCGCTTGGCGGAAAATCCAACGGCAGGCTTTTCTTCATTTTCAACGACAGCCGCTTATAAACGCAAATTACCAGCCGGTCGGCCGGACGCATCAATTTTTTAATATTCTTTAAAAAAACATCCCTTTCGGCCAAAGTAAAATTACCGAATGAATTTATCAATGACACATAAACGATCGGCTCTTCTATTCGCGAAACTATTTGCGGCAAAACCGCGGGCGCCAATAGGTCGTCTTTTTCGCAAATAAGCCCATGTGCCAACCGGCCCGCCTGTTTTTTTGCGAAATCTATCATTTCTTGCGAATAATCGACCCCGATTATCCGCGACAAATTATTTAAATTATCCAGCCACGCCATCTCCCGGCCCGGCCCGATTCCCAGATCGACCAACGCCTTGGCGGTCTGCGGCAAATAATTATTAAAAAAACCGGCCACGATTTTTTCATCGGCCGTGCCCGAAGGCAACTCGCTGGAAAAATAATCAAAATATCCGGCCGGCGTTTGTGCCCGCGTCCACATTCCCCGCATGGCCTGGCTGGTGTTTAGTCTTTTTTCCATAACGCATCGGGCGCGGCCTTTGTTCGGTATTTTTTGGGATCCGGGCTGGCCACCGGGTCAAAAATCCACCTCCCGCCGAATTCCACCGGGGTAAAGCTCCAGGTTTTGGTCACCCATCCCTGCCGGGCCACCTTGCTTAAAAATTCGGCAAATTCATCCTGCGACGATGCCGTTGCCGCCAAAAAAATATCCCATTCGGTACCCTGCAAGGTATAAGCATGGCGGATGATGTTGGCTCCGATTTCTTTTTCCGCCTGCCGCATGCCTTGTAAATAATCTTTTATCTCCCATCCGGTCGGAAATTTGGTTTCCATCCCCACCACCGGCGGCTTGATCGCCGCCTTGATCAGCGCGATATAATACCCATCCCATATTTTTAATTGGTCAACCACCGAAACCCGGTCTTTGAGCAGAATCTTTTTTTGTTTTAATTTTTCCAATCTTTGTCCTGTTTCTTCAAGGCCAAGGCCCGCCTCTTTTGCGATTTCTTTGATCTCTTCATTGGTAAATTTTCTTTCCCGGGTTAACGCAAACAACAGCTTGGCATCCTTTTCGTCAAGACCGCTTTCCAGCGCCTTTTTCCAAATTCTTGCCATCGCTTTATGTTTATTTAAAATTTATGCGGCCCGATAAAATCAAGCCGCCTGCTTCGCAGAACTATTTTAAATTTCCCAGCCACTCCGGGGCAAGTCCCGCCCTAACCAGCATCTTCGCTGTAGCAATTTGCCGCTTCAGCGCCTGTTTGGGCACGTCATCCTCAACCGCACCCATCTGCATGAGCAAATCATCCACAACCTTGCCAACCACCTTCTCGTCCGAACCGAATGCGGTGATTATCACCTTTCTTTTGCCGCTGCCATATGCCTGGGACACCATCACTGTACAGCCGTCAATCTGGCCGCAACATATATAATGCAGCGGCGTCTGGGTTCGCAAATTTAGCACCCCCTTTATACCCGGAGCCTCTCTTATGTCGTCCGCATAAAGAGTATGCAAACACAGCAAAACCACACTGTTTACGATTTCAATTATCCTGGTAATAACATCAACTCCTGCGATTAAATTCAGATTATACGAATTTAAAATAAAATCAACATTATCCGCGATTTTTTATTGACAAAATTAAAATATTATGTTAATAGATAAACTGATAATTATGGTGAAGGAAGCTATCGAAATGCTGGTCCGCGAACGGCAATGCCGCTGCGGCAAGAATCCCAACTGTAATAAGTGCAACGGATACGGAACCGTTATCATGGCAATCCCGATTCATCCGTTGGCATCAATCCTGCGGAAAATCATTTCATTGTAAGTCTTTCCGCAGGAATCCCTTTTTTTTAATTAAATTTCAACCAAAAAAACGCCGCTAACACGGCGCTTTTTAATTCAAACGCGGCTAATCATAGAATGACGCCAGATACTTGTCGATCTCCCGCTGATCCAGATCGTAAAAATTTTTACCATCGTCATGCAGTTTTTTGGCCAGCTCCCGGCCCACAAACCGCCAGTGCCACGGTTCGTATTCGTAGTATTGATTGTTCTTAGGGTAAGAAAGGATGAATCCGTACGTCCATGCGTTTTTCAAAAGCCATTTATAGGCATCGGTGTTTTCAAAACCCTCGAAACTCGCCCCCACCTTAGCCGTGGTAAGATCCACGGTCGTGCCCAGTTGATGCTCCGAATAACCTTGGTCGGCCGAAAACTTGTTCGCCCCGGCCCCGTAGATCATCTTATACGACGACTTTAAATTGCTTTGCTCGTCAAACGACCGGTAGGCCGAAATAACCGAAATATCGATGCCGTCAGCTTTAGCCACCGACATCATGCTTTTTAAAAAAGGCAGCGTTCGGGCATTGAAAAGATAATTCTCTTTAGCACTGAATCCGTAACTCTGGTCAATCTTGGCCAGCGACTCCGGTTTGTAATTTTCGTTCAAAAAATAAACCTTTGAATATTTTTTGAGCAGTTCTTCGTCAGTGGCGTTTATCTTTTCCAAAGTAGTCACCGTGCCCTTGATGTTGCTCACTTGGGTGTTGAATTCATCCATACGGCTTTTTTCCAGATTGTATTTATCGGCCGTTTCATTGTAAAGCAAGCCGATCTGGTCGCGCTGGTTGATCGCCAATGCCAGTTTTTCCGTCGTGGTCGCCAGTTCTTCTTTGGTGATTATCAAATTCTCCGTCAGGCTTTCGATATCCGTGTTTAAATTAGCAATCTCTCCGCTAAGCTTAGCCAGTTCCAACTTGGCGGTTGCTAAATCGGCTTCCCGCGCCTTTTTTTCCGAATAAAAATAATAACCGGCAAACGCCAGCGCGCCGATTATGGCCGCGATCGCCAACTTGTAATAACCCGGGTTGCCTGTTTTCATATAATCTATTGATAAAAACACTATACCACAATTCTATCAACCGCTTCCATGATCTCTTGCGGTTCCGCCATCCGGCCGGCCCCGATCGTGCCGTCCGCCAGCATCCCTTCGATCGGCCCCGCAATATGGCAATTTTTTCTTAATGTAAGCCGCTTCATATTCTTCTGCACAAAAACATTTTCCCACATGTTGGCGTTCATCGCCGGCGCGATCACTAATGGCTTGGCATCAGACAACGCCATCATTACTACAGTCAGCAGATTATCGGCGATGCCATTAACATATTTACCGATCGTATTGGCCGTTGCCGGCGCCACCACCATCGCGTCCGCCCATTTTACTAGATCGATATGTGCCGCCGCACCATTTTCGCCAACCGCAAATTGGTCGATATATACCTTATTTTTACTCAACGCCTCGAATGTTGCCGGCCCCACCAATTTAATCGCGCTTTCGGTCATTACCGCCCTAACCGCAAAACCACCCTTAGCCAGCAACCGCACCAGCTCGCAGGTTTTGTAAGCCGCGATCCCGCCGGTCACCCCTACAATTATCTTTTTATTCTCCATATTTACATAATTATAAAAAAATTGTGGCAGCCTTAATCATCAGCCACCCGCTCGCACGAATCCATTAGCAAGCAGCACCATTCTGTCCATTATAGGACTAAGGATTTCCAAAGAAGCATCTACTTCTTTAAGCCCCATTGAACGAACCGCCCTATTCGCCGAACAGCAAAGATGTGCTTTGCTATGCCCGAAAGCAGTTACTATGATTTTTCCTTCCTCCGCCGGTAAAATGGTCAAACAGACATTGCCTGCCCCATTAAAAATATCACAACCAGCATCTTCAGGCTTTATAACTTCGCCGCTAGCCATTGCCAAAAGAACTAATATTGACAATCCTCCCGGACCCTCTTCTATTTTCTTCATAAACTAGTCTCCTTTTCTAATCCAGTTTATTAAAAAAACATTACTAAAGTCAAATATAATAAAAAAACCGCTTCCCTAGCGGAAATATCCGTGCAATAAAATCCAACCGCCCGCAACCCTAAAAAAGCAAACTGATGAACATCCCGATCAGCATCAAAAACATCAATCCCACCGTTGCCCAAAGTGCGTAAACCCCGTACGTCTTATATACGTCTTCCCGGCTCCTATAATGTCGCTTGATTTTCTCCCAATCAAATAACTTCACGCCCACACTCACCAGGGCTTTATCATCCTCAAATATGATCTGGGAATAATCAGCAGTTTTCCCGGACTCGGAAAATTCAACTCCACCCCATTTTCCCAATTTATTCTCCAGCGCTTTTGGGCCGGAATCGCCCCCGATATTATCCGGCCGATAGGAAAGCTTTTTTTTGATCACCGGCTCTTCGACAGCAGTTGCGGCTCCGCCCCTTATTTTGCTCAAACCAATAACTTCTTTTTTTTGGGCTTCTTTATGGTTATCCGGCAAATTACCGTCTTTTGCTGGCGGCTTTTTGAATTCCAAATTCAATAGCTCTTCCTTATTGCCCTTTTTTTCAATATTGGTCGTTTCTTCCGGCTTCGCCGGATATTCCGCGATTTCCCAATGCCTAACCTCAGCCGCTTTGCTGCCGGATTGGTTTTTATATTTCTTCGCTGCCGGCATCTCGTAACCGATTTCACTAGCTGCTTTCGGATTTTCAATACCTTCAAAATGCAGCACGCTATTTTTCGTCTCCAACCTCCCCGCCTCCACCCGGCCCTTGAAAAATTCCGTAATCTCTTCCGCTTTTAATGCCTCCGGATCGATCAATTCCGGTATTTTAGCTCCGCCCGATTTCGATCGCGCATTCGCCCCTTCTTTTTTCCTGCTATCCTTATCGCTCTCTTTTTTTGCCCGATAAGATTTGGAAAACGACTTCTTGGCATATTCCAAAGCGGCAATTACCCCCACCAACCCTCCCACCGTCAAAACCATTGAAATCATCAAACGGCTATTTCCGGTTTCAAAAAATTTATCGCCGGCAACCGCCCATACCGCAAAAAAAACCAATCCGCCGATAACCGCCAGATAGATCGCTAACTTTAAAAACGCCCGGCCGGGCTTGGTTGCAAGTAATGCACCTGCAATGATTATTGCCAATATTATATAAACCCACGCCATGCTAATTTCCGCAACTAACCTTAATTATTTAATTGTACCATCGCTTTTAAAACAAACAACCATCCGGCTTCCGGACGGTCAAAAATTCCTTCTCGCGCAAAAAATAAATTATTACGGCCTAACGTTCCGAATGGTCCCTTTCGATCGTCATCAAAAATCTGGTCACCTCATCGGCCACCGAAGTCGTAAAATACTTAAAAACATCCGTCGGCTTGACCCATTTTAGTTTTTTTAAACCGCCGCCGGGGAATTCTTTCTGGCCAAGCCGCGGCGCGCAATAAAAATACAGCGCCACGATCTGCACGTTCTTGAATCCCGAATCCGGATGGATACGCGACGCCACCAGCGATTTTATCTCCACATCTAACCCGGTTTCTTTTTTTATGCTTTCCTTTAATTCATCGTTGAAATGAAGCGTTTGCATCTTGCCGCCGGGAAACACCCAAGTCAGATTCTCCACCCACTGGTCTTTAATCTTCCTTTGTCCTATCAAAACTTTACCATCCTTGGCAATGATTCCCAAACCGGCCACGATCACATTCGCCTCGGCCGCGCTGCGATATTCCCAATATTTACGCAAAAGATGGGCCAAATCGGATTCCGGGACCGGTTCTTTTTTGCCGCCCAACTTTGCGCCATCAAAATAAATATCCAAAATCTCGCGAAAAAATTCGCTTTTGGTCTTATGCCGAATCTTTAAAACCGATTCGAACTTTGAATAAGTTTCCGGCGGAATCGAAAACCCGATGATCTTTGTTTTTCTCATTGCGGTACTTATTTAGTAAAACTAAGTTTAACTAAGTTATACCAAATTGTCAACAAAAAAACGCTTCCGCAAATCCGTAAACGGCAACCGTCGCTACAAAAAGGATCCGTTCATCGAAGCCAAGCTCCGGGAACGGACACTGAAATTGTCACTTCAACGGCTTATGGGCGGTAAAGGTAAAGTGGGCGGCGTAATCTTCATCCCAGCCGGGGCGGTCATATTCAACCTCCCAGCCGGCTTTGTAATAAACGTCTTCCACATTCAGCCAGCCCTTCTTATAGACCTCGTCGCGATCAAGACCCTTGGCCACCATTAGATCGACCACCTCTTTCTGAGTAATGACCGCGTCCCGGCCGTCGAAATTCTCCACCAGCAATTCGTTGAACGCTTCAAACACTGCGTACGGAAACGCAACTATCTTCTTTTTAGCTGCTTCCATCGGCTTTATCGGGCGAACTTTGTTTGCCATGGTATCCTCCTGCCGGTTGTTAATGAACTGGCATAAAAAATATAACTTATATTTCAAAAACCCGCGCAAACCTTTGACATTTTGTATCAAAAAAAGTACATTTATTTAATGGACATCCAAAAAATTTTTGAGCGCCTCGGTCTTCCCCGGCACTCCGACAAAGTGTATAAAACCCTTCGGGATCACGGCCCGCTGTCGCCCACGCAAATTTGCCAAATGGCCCGCCTGCACCGCCCCGCGGTATATCGCGCGCTTTCCCCTCTTAGCCGCCAAAGTTTTATCTTTACCGTTAAAACGGGCAAACGCAAACTTTACCGCGCCGCCGATGCAAACGTAATTTCCCAAACATTTGCCCAGTTATCATCCCGGGTAGCGAAAAATTTTGCCCGCCGGGAAATTGCCGGCCAGACGTATCACGAAAATGAGATCCGCTTTTTAAGCGGTTTTAACGGTATTCGCGCCGCTTTTGACGACGTCATTTCGCACATGGACCGCGGCGGCACTTTTTTCCGCTATACCTCTGAAAAAGATTTAGACAAGGTAAACCGCTACCTTGCCCCGGATTACCGGCTTCGCCGCGACCAAAAGAAACTCGAAAGACTGGTTATCAGCAATCCGTTTTCCGGCATGCGCAAAAAACCCCGGTTGGAGCGCTTCGTCAAATACATTCTCCCCGAAGCCGATATTTTCGACCAAAATATCATCCAGATCATCTACGGCCGCCGCCTGCTTTTTATCGACCTCAACACCGAACGCGTCCTGATCATCGACAACATTGCTCTGGCTGATTTCCAAAAAGTGATCTTCAAACAGCTATATCGCCGTTTGCCCCTGCCGGCATCGCACCCGCACCCCGCAAACGAAAAACAAGGCCCAAAGCCTTGATTTTTCATAATGGTTTATCGCATATTATTGTCTGCCTTTCTTTCTCCTGTTCCAACCCATCAAAAACAATATGCCGGTCAAAAATGCCGGTCCGGCAATGATCAAAGAATATGATACCATATACCACTCGAATTTGCCGCCAAGCGCGTTATTAACCATGAATCCTATATATAATAATCCGGCCGCGATAAACGCCACCCCGCCCACGATCTCGCGCCTCCATGCCGCGACCAAAACCGCCAGTAGCACCAACCCCGGGATATTATGGATAAATAATCCCGCAACTAGCTCTCCCGCGCTTTTTTGCGAATCAAAAACATCCAGCGAGAACATCGACAAAAACAGCAAAAAAATTATCGCCATTACCCGCGGTAACCAATAGATGATCCGATCTGTTTTCATTTTTTAATTTAGCATAGCTATAAACCCAGCGCGGCTTTCTCTTTTTCGGCCATCATTCTGGTTTCTTCGATCATTGCGTAAGCATTCAATTTGGGAATTTCTTCCCCGGCGGTAACCACGATCATTACGTTGGAACAGTTATCCTTGAAAAAAAAGCGGCAATACGCCTTACCCGTGCCCGCGCAATCATCAACTTCATTATATCCCTTATCGAAAAAAACTTTCGCTTGGCCGTACAATTTATCGCTGTTCGCATTGGCTTGCAGCGGCTGCCATCCAGATTTGATTATTTGCGGGCGGGCCTCATGGTAAGTCAGCCCGACCACTTTTGGCATTCCCAAACCTTGGCATTCTTTACTTGCCATTGGCGGCGGGTTGCTTCCAAGATCGGCATTATTGGCATTGGCTTCAACGGTTTCGGAAATTTTGCAGTTTTTGTAATTGGTTTCCCGGCCGTTTTCCAAAACCAATGCCATACTTCCCTTATCCCAGAAAATGAAAGATTCTCCCGCATTGGCATAACGGCCGCCATCGGCCGAAACCGTCTGCATCAACTCCATCGTAGAACCATCACCAAAAACCAGCGCCACCTTGCCGCTCGGAACCGGCATCTCCCCGGATTTTACCTCAATAGGCCGACCCTTATAAAACTTGGCTTCAATAGTTTTACCGCCGTCGCAACTGTATTTTGCCTGCGCGATTGGCGCTTCTTCCAAAGAAGCCGGCGCTTGGGCACCGGTTTCCGCCGGCTTTTGCGAACTCTCCTGCGGCGCGGGCAATCCCTCGCTATTTTTTACTTGCCCGCCCTGTCCGTAAAAATACCAAGCCGCGGCGGCAGCCGCGGCCGCCAAAACGATGATTAAAATATTTTTATTCATTATTTTGATTTTCAAATTATTTTTTCATCTCCCACAAGCCATGCACATTACAGTAAGCGCGGGCGCCCGCTACGTTCATGCGGGTATAAAAATCCGATTCCGGTTTATCGCCCGGCTTTAGGAATTTTTTGCCCGCTTTGCCATCCGCGGTATCGATCTCGATCCATTCGATATAGTGATCGGCCGCCATTGGATGCTCCGCCGCCCCAACTTTTATCTTAACCCCGTCTTTTACTTGGCAAGTGCTGGCCGGAAGGTCAACGCAAACCGGCACGTGCTTTTCCGCGCCCAAATCTTCGGTCTTGGCCGGCATCAAATCCATCGGCTGGCCGCAACATACCAATTTCCCCGCGCCGTTGTGCAATACTTCCACGATATTTCCGCAAACCGCGCACTTATATATTTGTTTGAACTGCGTCATTTTTTTTGGTTATTTATCCGCCAGAATACCACAGAATTTTATCCCTAGGATAAATGGCGGAGAATCAAACTTTTCCGATCGCGTCGCGAGGCGACGGAATACCTCGAAGCTCTGTCCCGAGGTAGTTTATTTACTGCATTTTAACACAAAATCATCCGTCGCATAACAACGCCGCGCCGCGCAAAAAACCGCGGCACTGCCGCCTCCCTATAGGCAATTGGCTAATTTATGGTATAATGTCCCAAAAGGTAAAAACAAAATAAAAAACGAAAAAACATGGTAAAAAAAGCAAATGCGGCTTTCATGAAGCCGATGAATGTTAGTGAACAGTTGGCGGTAATTGTCGGCGATGGACCGATGCCCCGCTCCGAAGTAGTAAAAAAACTCTGGGCCTACATTAAAAAAAACGGCCTCCAAGACCAGAAGAACAAACGCAATATCAATGCCGACGCCAATTTACAGGCAGTCTTCGGCGGCAAAAAAACGGTCAACATGTTCGAAATGACCAAGCTGGTCTCCGCCCACTTATCGTAATTTCATAAAAGATCAAAATACAAAAACCCCGCATCGCGGGGTTTTTGTTTTGTCCAGCTATAAAATTGATTATCGATCGAAAAGTTCTTCTACGGTTTTTTTTAAAATTTTTGAAATATTCAAAGCCAGCCCTAAGGAAGGATTATATTTGCCTTGTTCCAGAAACACGATCGTTTCGCGGCGGACACCTGACCTCCTTGCCAAGTCTTCCTGGGTGATGCCCATTTTTTGCCTGAATTCTTTAACCCGATTTTCCATTGCGATTTGTTACTTGCCTCTTTTGCTTAAAAATTTGAACAAGGCGGCGTTCGTTAACATCAAAAAACAAACGCTATACGCCAAATATTGGCTTAAAACATACAAAACCCCCTCCTTGTTTGAAATTGCCATCAAAACGAAAGTGCCGATCGCCCCGATCCACGAATAAGCGAAAATCGCGTACCGGGCCGCGTCGCCCGCGGTTTTATAGTCGCGCTCATCCGCCAAAACATCGTCGGTTTTAAGCTGCCTTTTGCAATAATATAGCACGGCCATTGCCGTAAGCACAAAAGCTATCGGCAAATAATAACTATTTTGCGTGATCGCCACACTGATCGAAAGACTCAAGACCACGATTACCGACAGGCGGCAAATATTGTATTGCTTCAAATTCATATTTTTTTGACAGTTAATTATTTCTAACTTTATTAAAGTTAACAAATTCTAACATTGATGTCAAATTATCGCCTCGCCGCAATCGAAAAAAAGCCGCTCCCGCGGCCCTCGTTCCTTTCCTGCTTTGTTATTTTACGCCACCGATCCCTGCCGCGACTCACGGCTTAATTTCCGCGAAAATATTTTCTACCACGAAGTGGAACGCGTCGCCAAATATTTCCGGATGCAATTTTAATTCCGCATGCATCTCCTCCGGCGTAAAATAACGGTAGCCAACCGACTCGTAATTCAATTTCGGTTCCGCGTCCGAATAGATCTTGTAAACGATAAAATAGTGGTTCTCCTGGCGGCCCAGTACTTTGCGGTTAAAGATCGCTTTGCCGCAAAATTCATGGCGCAATCCCCCTTCCAGTCCCACCTCCTCGAACGCCTCTCGCCTTAATGCTTCCTCTACGGCCTCGCCCGCGGCAACATGCCCGCCCACCGGCGAAACATATTGGCCCGCGTCCTGCCGTCCGTTTGATTGTTTCACCAGCAGCCACCGCCCCTGCGAATCAATCACCTCCGCGATCACGGTTTTATGCAAAAGCCCGCGCGCATGTGCCTCGCTCTTGGTTACCGTACCGATTATATTTTCGTTTTCGTCGATAATATCGACCCGCTCGTCATTTGGCATTTTTTTGCGATCATTTCTAAGAATTCAATCATCTTACCAAAAAACCGCCCCTTTAACCACCTTCACCGGCCCATGGTATGATAATAACCAAAGCCAGTAATATCCGTAAACTAAAATATGCGCATAATTTATAAAAATCTTTTCTTGATCATTGCATTGTTCGCAGTCGTGATCGGATTGGCCAGCCTGAATTCAAAAAATAACTCCCAAAAAGCTGTTGAAGAATACGACGCTGGAACAAAAAAAGACATGGCCACAATGTTCGAAGCGCAAAAAAAATACCATGATCTTAACGGCCGGTATTTTCTGTGCGGCCCGTTCAAAGGCGACGGCAGCTGCGACGGGTTTGACGACAGTTATCCGTTCGGAGCGATTTACCCGGTTTTGGATAACGTTCCCTCCAGCGAGATCGACAAGATATATGGCGTCGAACAAAGGGACCAATGGGAATATAAAGGCATCGACAATACAAATGAACCGCAGCAATTTTGCTACTATGCCAAACTCATGAATGGCATGTATATCACCGCCTCGCCGAAAGGCAATTTCCAAAGATCGGCCCGGCCGTGGACTTTTGAAGAATGCGCCAGCACGCAGGACATCCCTAGCGCCGCCAAAGCCGCGAATCAAAAAAAAGAATTTACCGAACATGACAATAAACGGATCGCCGATATGGATGGCCTGCTTGAAACGCAAAAGCAATGTTATGCCAATAAAGGGCGCTACTGCCCCATTGTCGGACATCCAAACGACGGCAGTCGGGCATTGAATGCCGGAGATGAGAATTATACCGGAAAAGGAGGCTGGCGCTTGTTCCCCAGTGATCCGGTCGATGTGGGCAAATGCGGCCAAGGCTACGTTTATTGCGATTTGAACAACCAAAACGACCCGCAAAATTTCTGCTATTACGCCAAGCTGGAAAACGGCGGATTTTATGCCGTTTCCCCGAAAGGCGGGCTTAAAAAGGAGTCTGCTCCCCTTAATTTCCAGGATTGCCAGGTCGGCAAGGCAAAAAGTCTAAAGCTGATTTCACCGGTTGGCAGCGAAATTTGGGAAGCCGGCAAAACCTACCGCATCAAATGGCAATCCGAAGCCATCGACAATGTTTGGATCAGTATTATCAACGAAGCGCAGAACGCAAAGAACGGCGGTACCGAAAATTATATTTCCCCCGACTTTAGTGGTGTTCCGGCCGCCGCCGGTTATTACGATTGGACCATAAACGATAACTGGATCCCCGATGGCGACCCCGCAAAATACAAGATCCGCATCAGTGAATATTTTGATTATGAAACCGCCATCTCTGACCGAAGCGGCAATAATTTCACCATCCAAAATTCAAACATCCCGGATACCGCTCCTAAAAACGGTGCCATCTATCCGGTAAAAACCCAAAAAGACACTTGCGATGGCCGCGCGGCCACCGGTGCAAATGCCGCTTCCTGGTTTGTACAAAACAATTGCCCCGCCTGGAAAATTTATCCCGTTACGCAAAATAAACCGGTCCTTATCCATGTCCGGAGCAACAATAACGGCTGTAAATACCCCACGCTCTCGCTTTCGGGATCGAATGATCCCGAAAACGACGCTTCCTGGAAAAATAACGGCAATTTATCCCTGAATCTGGCCGCCACCGGCATGCTCAATATTTCCTTCACCCCAAACACAAACTACATCAAGATCGACGCCAAAAGTTGTTTTTATCTGGATATCTACAACCAAGTTCCCGAAATATTAAGCCAGGTTGTCCCGTTTGACGCCATCAAAAATTCCAAATAAATAAAACAAAAAACACTCCGCCCGCGGGCGGAGTGTTTTATTTTTAATTAAAAACACGGCCATATCGAACCGCAATTCACCAATAGCTCTCAATAAATAAAATAATGTGGCTTCTGTAATAATATGCCAAAATAACGGTCCCTATCGCCAAAAAAGTAACGATTTCTATTATTGATAGTTTCCTTTGCGCCAAAAGATCCCTTATGACAATCCCCGTTGAATGAATAACGATTACCAGAAAAAACAGGATAAAACTCAACAAGAATTGCCCGGCCACATACAACGCCGATAATATCACCAGATTGGTAAAGATCGGAATATTATTGGCCGCTATTATGCCATCTCACGGCAAAACGAATAAAAAAACCAGGCATTAATAAACCGGAAATTACGATATTTTATATTTGGCGCAAAGATTGACCCTTGGATTTTCTATTTGTTTGTCCGACACTATCCTGCCGTCGCTCATCTCGATTATCCGGTGCGTCATTTGGGCCAGATCGTCCTCATGGGTGATCAAAATTATTGTCTGTCCGCCGCGGTTCAGGCGCAGGAATATTTCCATTATCTCGCAAGCGCGCACCGAATCAAGGTTGGCGGTGGGTTCGTCGGCAAATAGTATTTTTGGCTTGCCCGCGATCGCCCGCGCGATCGCCACCCGCTGCTGCTCTCCTCCCGAAAGGGTTGCGGGCAAATTATTGGTCTTTTTTTCCAATCCCACCTGGATTAGCGCTTCCTGGGCGCTTCGGAACGCTGGTTTTTGCCCCAAACCTCGCATCAAAAAAGGCAGCGCCACATTTTCAACCGCGGTCAGCTCGGGTAAAAGCGCGTATTCCTGGAAAATGAATCCCAAATTTTGCAAGCGGTATTCCACCCGTTTATTGTCCGGCAGCTGAGATATTTTTTTTGCGTCAACAAAAACTTCTCCCTGGAACATCGCGTCTAAAAGGCTCAAAACATAAAGTAATGTGCTTTTTCCGGCGCCTGACCGGCCGATGATCGCGGTAAATTCGCCGTTTTCCACGGTTAAATTTATATCATTTAAAATTTTTAAATCCGCGCCGCCGGATTTAACGATTTTTGTTATATTTCTCGCCTCGATCATATATTTGGATCTATTTTTACTCCCGGCCCAAGATCAAATTAAGCGTATTTTTGCTCACGATCAATAAGATCGGCAAAATGCCGGCGGCAACCGTGGCAACAATAAGAATGGTCACCCGCAAAACGATCCCCTGCGCGGTAACCGCCAGTATTCCGTCGCTAAATGGAAAATTTATCGGATTGGCATCAAAATAAGGCTTGATCAAGCCATAAAGTAAAGATAATCCTATGATGATCCCGGCAATCGAATAAAATAATGCTTGCGCCAGATACGAAGTGGCGATTACCGAATTCTTGATGCCGATCGCCTTAAGTATGCCGATATATTTTTTGCGCGTCAGCGCATTGATGAATATTACGATAAAAATCGTGATCGACGATACCATGATCGCGATTCCGCCGATTATCCCGCCGAGAAGCGAAAAAGTCGTCTCGATATCTTTCAAAAAACTGCCTTGCGATTCCCGGGCGGTTTGCACTAACGCGCCTTCTCCGGCAACACTTTGAAGTAGCCGCTTTATTGTTTGCGGCTGGACGCCGGATTTGATTCTTATCGCGATTTCATTGGGATTGTTGCTTGAACGGCCATAAAGCTGCATGAAGTAATTCCGGTCGATGTATATTCGGCGGTTAACCTCGCCGACCTTGCTTTTTACGATGCCCTTCACGGTCAGATCGACGAACTGTGTTTTAGGTACACACATTTTGCACCCGCAACGCTTCGTTGGGGGTGAGTCCGTTTAACCCACAATGTTCGGTATTGTTGTAGGTTGTATTCCAGGCTTTCAGCCTGGATTTCAGTTTTCTTACAGT
>Ga0209340_1001414_pt1 | contig 17404 bp, 16 predicted proteins | sample EPASupsiteSAE323_FD_187266 | JGI IMG/M metagenome (GOLD analysis project Ga0209340, IMG submission 187266) | Bioremediated contaminated groundwater from EPA Superfund site, New Mexico - Sample SAE3-23 (SPAdes) (version 2) | ecosystem: Environmental > Aquatic > Deep subsurface > Groundwater >... | reverse complement strand
GAAGATTACTTTCTATAATCTTTAATATAAAAATTAAATTAGCAATACAAATGTAACATAAAATAAAAAAAGTATCTATTATAGGGAATATATTTTTAAGATAACTTTATATTAAAAAATATAGCTAAACGGAGTAATACAACAGGTGAAAGTCATTATAGGATTGGGAAATCCAGGAGAAAAATATAAGAATACCAGACATAATGCCGGTTTTATGATAACAGGAGAATTAGCTTCCAAGTATCATATTGACGGAAAATTGAATTCAAAATTCAATTCTATAGTTGGAAAAGGCACCATTGCAAATACTGAAGTTCTTATAGCCCAGCCAATGACATTTATGAATCTATCGGGGAATGCGGTAGTAAAACTTTTGAACTGGTACAATATTGAACCTGATGAACTGTTGGTTGTTTTTGACGATGTTTGTCTTGATCTTGGAAAGATAAGATTTAGACCTTCCGGTTCAGATGGGGGTCATAACGGAGTGAAATCTATCATAGAAAATCTGGGCGGATACAATAATTTTTCGAGACTTAAAGTAGGAGTCGGACCAAAACCGGAATTTATGCCCCTTGAAGCTTATGTAATACAAGAATTTTCTAAATCGGAGAGGGAAATTTTAGATAAAGTTATTCCTGTTTGTGTAGAAGGTATTGAAGAATATTTAAAAGAAGGCATACTTGAAGTCAGAAGTCGTTTTAATGGAATTAATCTCGCTCCTGAAGCAGAACAGTAGAATAGTATAAAAAATGTTATATTAAAATGAACAATCATAATTTCTGATTAGTCTTAAGAGTAGAAATCATAAATAAGGACAAAAACTTATGAAAGAAATATGCACAAAATACGAATCCTTGTTTATTTTTGGAACCGAACAGGATCTTCAGGCACATCTTGAATTATGTCCGGATTGCCAGATAGAACATGAAAAAATGCAAAAGGTTGCAAATCTTGTTAAGGAAGTGAGACCTTTATACAGGAAAAAAACCTTTAATAACAGAATTAAGTTAAAAGTTGCAGCCTGTTTTGTTATTCTGACATGTAGTTTTTGGACTTACAGCTATTATATAAACAGTAATAGTCAGTATACAAACAAAATGATAGCTGAACTTAATTATGAATCAGAGCTGTTAATCAAAGATGGTCATTCCTTAATAGCAGATCAGGGTTTACCAACGGATGAATATGGTCTTTTAGCAACAGAGTGACAAAATGGTAAATAATAAAGATATTGAAGAAGTTATAAGTCTTTATAATTCAAAAATCAGCAGCATTGTTAATAGATTCTTCAGGACGGGCAGTAATGTTGACGTTGAAGATGTCAAACAGGATGTTTACATAAAAGTTTGGAAAAATCTTTCAAAATGCCGCGATGAATCAAGTCTTTTGGGATGGATTAGTAAAATAACCGTCAATACCTGCAAAGATTACTTAAAAAATTCCAGAAAATTTAGTATTGTTTCTAATTCAGAAGAGTTTGATATTCTTAATTCTATTCCTGATAAAAAATCTGAAACGGGAAAAAATCTTGAACAGCTAGAAAGGCAGAAATTAATATTAAACTCTATAAATAAACTCGGTAAAAAACACAGGGAAGTGATTATTTACTACGATATAGATGAGTTAACTTATGAAGAAATAGCAAAAAAAGTCAATTGTCCTATAGGAACAGTTAAATCAAGATTATTTACAGCAAGAAAAGCTTTATATGAAGAATTAAAAGAATTAATAAATTAAAGGAGAAATTCTAATGAAAAAAATAATTGTTGCTGTTGCTCTTATGTCACTAATTTCAGCAAATGCCGGTTATGCATTAGCTCAGGAAAATACGTTACAACCTATGAAAAATAACGGATGGAGCCATGGTAACAAGAATGGCTGGCAGCATGGAAACAAATTAGGTTTGAAACAACAGTTAAATCTGACAGAAGAACAGGATGTAAAAGCAAAACAGCTTAGAGAACAATCAAGAGAAAAAATCAAGCCTGTTTTCGAACAGATAAAAGCTGAAAAAGCTAAAATGAAAGAACTGAGAGAGCAAAACGCAGGCAAAGAAGAACTCGCAAAACAAAGAGAAAAAATTGCGGATCTTATGAAGCAAACCAAAGAAATTCATAAACAAAATCTGGTAAATTTTGAAGAAATTTTAACCCCTGAACAAAAGACAAAATTTCAAGAAATTAAAGCTAAAAAAATGGAAAAGATTAAAGAAAGAAAAGGAAAAGGATTTAAACATAAACATAATTGGAATTAACAAGTAATGATTTTTAGCAAAGAGACTGTTTTTAAAACAGTCTCTTTGCTTTATTCATGTTTTTATTTGGAATAAGATAAAACAAGTAGGTGACAAAATAACTTTAGATAAATTTAGGCAATCTTGAAATTAGAACTTATAATCTATAAAAGGGCGCTCCGCCCCTTCTATAGAAATAAGTACCTAAAACTATAAAAAGGTTAAAAAATGACTTCATATCAGGAATTAGTTGAAAAAGACCTTAAATATGTCTGGCATCCAGATACTCAGATGAAAGACTATGAAAATGATGAGCCTATTATTATTGACAGGGGCGAAGGAATATATATCTGGGATTTAAAAGGCAATAAATACATTGATGCGATTTCATCATGGTGGGTTAATACACTTGGTCATTCAAATAAAAGACTTAATAATGCCCTAAAAGCTCAGGTTGATAAAATTGAACATGTTCTTCTGGCAGGATTTTCTCATGTGCCTGCAATAGAACTTGCTGAAAAACTTATAAATATTACTCCAAAAGAATTTACTAAAGTATTTTATTCTGATAACGGTTCTACAGCAGTCGAAGTTGCTCTTAAAATGACATATCAATACTGGGTGCAGAAAGGAGAGCCGCAAAAGAACAAATTTGTCGCCCTTAAAAACTCTTATCATGGCGATACACTCGGCTCAGTCGCTGTTGGAGGAATTGACCTGTATCGTAAAATTTTTAAACCGCTTTTGTTTGAAATATTTCAGGCAGATTCTCCATACTGTTACAGATGTTCAGCTGGAAAAAACAGGGAAACATGTAACATTGAGTGCTTAAACTCAATGGAAAAAATTCTTGAAGAACATTCAAATGAAATTGCCGGAGTAATTGTAGAGCCTTTAAATCAGGCAGCAGCCGGAATGATTATTTATCCTGCCGAGTACTTAACTAGATTGAGAAAGCTTTGTGATAAATACAGCGTTTTGCTTATTGATGATGAAGTTGCTATGGGTTTTGGCAGGACTGGCAAGATGTTTGCTTTTGAACATGCCGGTATTATTCCTGATATTATATGTGTTGCAAAGGGAATTACGGCAGGATATTTGCCTCTTGCAGCTACAATAGTGAAAGAAGAAATTTATCAGGCTTTTTATGATGATTATGAAAAGGTCAAAGCCTTTTATCACGGACACAGCTTTACAGGAAACCCTCTTGCAGCAAGTGTAGCTGTTGAGAATTTAAAAATATTTGAAGAAGAAAAAATCATTGAATCTATTCAGCCAAAAATAATAAAACTCAAACAGGAAATGGAAAAATTCAGAGAGCTTGATTGTGTTGGAGATATCAGGCATTTAGGCATGATTGGGGCTCTTGAAATTGTTAAAAATAGAGAAACAAAAGAGAAATATTCTTTTGAAGAACGTATAGGCACTAAAATCTATAAAGAAGCCTTAAAAAGAGGTGCTGTTTTAAGACCGTTAGGGCATATAATTTATTTTCTGCCTCCATATGTAATTACTGAGGAAGAAATTAAAAAACTTACAGATATAGCTTATGATTCTATTAAAGCAGTTTTAGGCTGAAATAAAGAATTATGAAAAGATTTTTACATATTTAAACATTGTTTGAACTTTGCCTCCCATCTCCCCTGCCCCTCTTCCCTCAAGGGAAGAGGGAAAAGAGTATTTTGGGTTCGCTGCGCAGCACCAAGTGCTGCGCGCTCACCCTTATTTTTTAAAAATTTGTGATCTCAGCTTGTTTAATAAGCCTTCTTATTATTTACTGCGTAATCCAATTTAGAGTGCTGCGCCTTTTATACCTTTTATAAGATTTATAAAGGCAGGTCCGAGAAGAACAAGCATTATAACGGGTAATATAAATAGTATTAATGGTATAACCATTTTAACGCTGGCTTGTTGGGCTAGTGTTTCAACCCTTTGTCTTCTTTTTATCCTGATTGTATCTGAATATGTTCTTAAAGATTGTCCAATACTGGTTCCAAGTTTATCAGTCTGAATTAAAAGAGCAACAAATGTTTTCAAATCCGGAACATTATTTCTGTTTACAAGGTTTCTAAAAGCTTCATGCCTAAATACTCCTGATTGAATGTCTTTACTGACTCTTCCAAGCTCTTTGGCCAAGATAGGAGATGTTCTCATCTGTTCGTGAGAAACCTTTGTCAAAGCAGCATCTAAACCAAGACCGGCTTCAACGCATACGGTTAAAAGATCAAGCGCATCAGGCAAATTAAATGTAATTTCATCTGAACGATTTTTTATAATGCGTTTTAATCTGAAGTCAGGCATTATATAAAAGGTCATAGGAGTAATTAAACACATGAGTAATAGTAAATCCACAGATAATTTACAGGATACAGATATTATAAAGCCAAATATTAAACCAAAAACAGCAAAAAATATTTTATAAGCAATAAATTTAAAGACTTCTTCATCTTCTGAAGGATATCCGGCTTCCAGTAAAAGCTGTTTAAGGGTTTTTTGTTTGCCTTTTTTAAGAGATCCGACAATTAAAGGTTTTAATAACTCTGTAAAAGCCTGTTTAATATCAACTTTTTTAGATTCATATTCATGTTTAAAATCTTCCTTTGGCTGAGAAAATCTCATTAATCTTCTTGCCAGAAGATCATTATCATTATCTAGGAATAATAAATATAATATGTAGAAGAATAAAATTGTAATAAGAAAAAATGATAGCATTTCCATAATTTATACCCTGATATTAGTTATTTGTTTGATTATCATAAAGCCAATTATTGCCCAGATTATTGAAAATCCCAATATCATTTGACCTACCACATTTTCATAAAGGGGTTTTAAATAATCTGGATTAATTGCTCCTATTATCATTCCAAGAAAAATAGGTGCTAAACCCAGAACAATTCCTGATAATTTTGATTGAGCTGTTTGTGATTTAAGCTGACCGATGAGTTTAAATCTTTCTCTGATGGTATAGTTTAAACTATCAAGTATTTCAGCCAGATTACCGCCTATTTCCCTTTGTATAAGAACAGCTGTCACAAAAAACTTTAAATCAAGACTTCCCGGTAAAAATTGATCCATGCTTTCAAGAGCATCTCTGGTATCTTTTCCGAGTGATATTTCATCAATTACAGTCTTAAAAATATTACATATAGGCTCGGGCATTTCCTGAACAACCATTTGAAATGAAGATGGAAGAGAATGTCCGGCTCTCAGTGAACTTGATATAAGTCCAAGTGCATCAGGAAACTGTTGAGTGAATAGTTCTAATTTCTTTTTAATCTTGATTTTAACCAGAAGAAAAGGGATATAAAACAGTAATAAAGCTGTTATTAGAAATAAAAAAAAATTTGCAGGAAATAAAATTCCAAATAATAAACATATCGTTGGACCTACTGCTGCAAAAATAAGGAAAATATCAACAGTCATTTTAATATCAGCTATTTTTAACATTTTTCTTATTTTTTCGGTAACTTCTATTTTATCAAGTAGAGTGCCGAGTAGGCCTATTTTATATTCTGTATCCTGAATAAGAACTTTTATATTGTTTTTAAGCTTATTCTCTTCATTTTGTCCGTCAGATGTATCGTAGGAAGAATGTTTAATCTCATTAAGCCTCTTTGCCATGCCGGGATCAAGTTTTCTTTCACCGGCAGAAACGCTTAATATAATAATAAAAGTCAATATTCCAACTATTAGACTGAATAATAAAGGGTTCATTTATTTATTTCCAAAATAATTTTTATTGCCGAAAATCAATTTAATTTGAGCGTAATCTGTTTATTAAAGGATTATTAGGAGGAACTCTTGGTGGTTTCTTTTCAGTTGTCGAAGGATGTTCGTCTGTTTTAGTTTTCTGACTCTGTGCCATTTTTTTATTTGGAGGATTTGCACATAAATAAACAGGCGGGATATTTGCATCAAAAAGAGCCGGTGACAGATTAATTCCTTTTGTTTTACACCTGTCAGCAAATTTTGGCCTGACGCCTGTTGCGACATGACATCCTATAACCTTGCCTTTTTCATCAATACCCTGCTGTTCCCATCTGAATATATCCTGCATAACTATGGTAGTGCCTTCCATTCCTACAATTTCAGTTATGTGGGTAATTCTACGGGAACCATCACTAAGCCTGCTTGCTTGAACTATGATATTAATAGCGGAACTTATTTGTGATCTGATAGTTTTTTCAGGAAGTTCTACTCCAGAAAACATAACCATTGTTTCAAGCCTGTTTAACGCATCTCTGGGAGTATTTGAGTGGAGAGTAGTTAGCGAGCCATCATGACCGGTGTTCATAGCTTGCAACATGTCAAGACTTTCCGCTCCTCTACATTCACCAATTATTATTCGGTCAGGGCGCATTCTGAGAGCATTTACAACTAGATCACGTGTAGTTACAGCACCTGTTCCTTCAATATTTGGAGGTCTGGTTTCAAGCCTGACAACGTGATCCTGTTGAAGATTCAATTCCGCAGAATCTTCTATTGTAATAATCCGTTCATCGTTAGGAATTTGTTCAGAAAGACTATTTAAAAGAGTTGTTTTACCTGCGCCTGTTCCTCCTGATATAACAATATTTAATCTTGATTTAACAGCTGATGTTAGTGTATCAGCCATAGCAGTTGTCATTGCCCCCCATTTTAAAAGACTTTCAAGATTTGCTGCATCAACTTTAAATCTTCTTATTGAAAGACTGGGGCCGTCAATTGCAAGAGGCGGGATAATTGCATTTATTCTGGATCCGTCCTGAAGTCTGGCATCAACCATTGGTGACTTTTCATCAATTCTTCTTCCAACTCTTGTAACCATTCTTTCAATAATATTCATTAAATGAGCATCATCTTTAAAGTTTACATTTGTTCTGTAAAGTTTGCCGTCTTTTTCTATATATATATGTTTGGCGCCATTTACCAGAATATCAGATACTTTTGGATCATTAAGGAGAGGATCTAAAGGACCAAAACCTTTTATTTCCTGTAAAATTCCCCTGATTAATATTTCTTTTTCATTTTTATTTAACGGAATAGATCTGCTGTCAGAAGAAATACGTTTTTCAATATAATGTCGAATAATCTGCTTTTGTTCATCATCAGAATATTTATCCCAAGAAGGTGTAGAATTTATCTTGTCTATAAGAATTGAGTGTAGTTTTTCTTTCAATTCCAACAATTCAGATGACAATATTCCATTGCCTAAATTGGTATCGCTAATTATTTCCTTTAATTCAAAGGGTTCTTTTGACAGAGTAGTTTTACTTAAACGATCCTTAAGAGACAATCTTTATCTCTCCTTATTTTTGGTATTAAACAGATTTTTTATAAAAGAATTGATACTGTCCAGGTTAAATGGTGTTTTTAGATTATTAGCTCCTTTAACAAGTTGTGATTGGTCGGACAGTCTTCCATCAATAGATTGAGCTAATTCTACAAAGCTTTGACTGATATTGCAATTATAATCTATTTTATGAACAGGTAATCCCCTGTTTATAGCTGACATAACTGCAAAATAGTTATTTGGTATTTTCCAGTAAACTTGATGACCAAGAGCTTCTTCAATATCTTCGACTGTAATCTCATCTGCCGGCGCATAACGATTAATTACAAGCATAACTTTGTCAGCATTATAATCAAGTCTGGTAAATAAATCGAGACATCTCTGAGTATTTCTGATTGATGGCAAATTTATCATTGACACTAACAGAATATTATCTGAAAGGTCAAGACAGCTTATGGTTTTACTGTCAAAATTACTGCTTGTATCAACAATAATATAAGGAAATACAGATTTTAAAATATTTAAAACAGAACTTATCTGTTCTGAAGTAATTTCTTCTGCCTGTTCAAGATAGGGTGGATCAGCAAGAACATAGAGATTAGTATCTTTATATTTTTCCAGAGTGCTTAAAAGAAAGGATTCATCAAGTCTATTTAAGTTATTTACTACATAAGAAATATCAAAAGAAGGATGCACATCAAGAAATGTAGTTATGTCACCTAATTGCAGGTTTAAATCAACGAGAGCAACTCTTTGTCCTGTAATTTTGGCTAAACTATAGGCAAGATTCGCTGCTATTGTTGTTTTGCCTATTCCTCCCTTGTTGCTAAAAACAGTAAATACTCGGCTTGGAACATTACCTTTTTTTTCAATATTGAGAAGCATTTTTGTTTTTTCAAGAGCAATATCCAGATCCTGCGTTTGAATAGGCTTGGTTAAAAATTCTCTTGCACCCGCTCTCATTGATTTAATTACAATATCAGTACTGCTCTCAAAGGAAGAAACGAATATTACACATGATCTGTTATGAATAGATATTTTTTCAATTATTTCCAGCGAATGATCTTTATTTTCAGACATATCAATAAATGCAATATCAGGTTTCAGGTCAATAATAGCATTATAACCTGCCATTAAGTTATTAAAATCATTGATTACCTTACAGCCTGAACTCTCAAAGATTTTTTTGAGAGTTTGTCTTGAGCTATCATCTTTATCAATAATAATTACTGTGACAGGATCCATATTAAACTCCATCAACTTTATTATCAGGCTGCATTAATTTGGGAGTGACAAAAATTAGTAATTCTGTTTCACCTTTTATATATTGATCGCTTCTGAATAGTTGGCCTATAATAGGGATATCTCCAATTATAGGTATCTGATTTTTTACAGTACTGTCTGTTTTCTGAAGCAATCCAGCCATAATTAATGTCTGTCCGTTATTTAATTCAACAGTTGTTTCGGCTTTTCTGGTCTTAATACCGTATACTACAACATTATTATTTACGGTTATTGCAGTAGAAGCATCTATTTCACTGACTTCAGGTGAAATATTCAATGAGATTCTTCCTGATTTTTCCATTACTAAAGGAGTAAAAGAAACATTAACTCCAACTTTTTTGAATTCATAAGCAATATTTCCATTCCTGTCAACCGAAGAAGGGAAAGGGATTTCCTGTCCGGCATTAAAACTTGCTTTATTTCCGTTAGTAGATACCAGTTTAGGTTCTGCAAGAATTTTTGCTATACCTTTTTGTTCTGCGGCAGAAAGCATAGAAGAAAGATCATGGTTATGAACTATAAATCTCAAACCGTTAACTCCGCTGGTAAAGTCAGCTCCACTTGTATTAACATTATCAAGCGCAGTAACATTATAGCTTTTAACAAAGTTATTAGTCATATCGCCAAGTCCAAAATTGGATTTTAAAGTTTTGGTAAAAGACCTGCTTGCTTCTACAACTCTAATCTCAAGCATAACTTGGGGAACAGGACTTTCTGCAATGTCAACAAGTTTTAGTCCGTATGCCTGAGCCAAATTTTTAACCTGATCCCTGACAATGGCAGATGAAACTCTACCGGAAAGTACAACATTTAGGTCGTTTGTAAATTTAAAATCCAGATTTTCGCCAGGAAGAGTTGTTTTTACAGCTTTTAAGAATTGGCTTGAATCATTTTTTACAGATAAATTAAAAAATACAGGTTCCCCTTTTTCTCCCCAGATGATTAAACTTGTAAGTCCTGCTAATTTACCGTTTAAAAGCAATTCTCTGGGAGAAATAAGTACAAGATCAGCAAGAGCAGGATTTGTTAGAGATATTCTCTTAACAACACTATCAAATCTGATTAATTGAGATTTTCCGACAATAGCAGTCATTTCGGAAACATTTCCTCTCAAAGCAGACTTCTTTTTTAGATTAACTCTGGTATTACTGGACTGTTTATCTACATCAGAACTATTTCCGAGTAAACCCTGTTCTTTTGGGGAATCTACCTTGCCTCGGATTAAAACAGGATCAATATTTAAACCCCTGGCATTTGGTAAACCAGCTGCAAAAACAGGACTTATTATCCAACAAAACACCTGAATTATTAATACAAATATTTTAAATTTTTTTATCAAATTACGGATTATCCTTATAGATCATTAGTAAAAATTAACTTCTGATTTAACATTTGCCTGAATAAGTTCAACACTGTGATTATTTGTTTTGACAGGAGGCAGCATTGAACCGGAACCCTGTCTTATATCATTTATTTCGGTAAGTTTTATTCCATTTGGCGGCGGCGGCAGAGTAGTAAATCTGGCTGGAGAATAATTATTTACTGAATTATGTATACGAATATAATTTCTAACAACGTGATTGTCGCTAAAACCTCTTGCAACAACCTGCAATTTTCCGTTAGTCATTGCATCAACTAATCCGGGAACAGTATTTACCGGTACTAATAGAGTAATGGCATCAGCTTTTGATGCTGGAGCTTCAACACCAGAAACATTTTGACCTTCCATAGAAATTATTTTTACTCCCTGCAAGATAAATTCAGGGTTGTCATTTTTTTTGGCAGAAATTACATCGATTTTTGAACCTACTGTAATATACGATGCCAGACCCTGAATATAACTTGATGGAATAGTTATTGCTCTCATTCCAGGTGGAATATCAAGATTGGCGTACCTTAAACCAAGTGTTCTTGATTTTGTGACAGGATTTCCAGCTTTTATGTCTTCCGATATGATCTGACCATCAAGTAAAGACAAATCTTTAACATTATCATCAGTGATTTTACCGGAAGTATATTCTTTTAATTCCAGCATATCAGGGGTTAGTTTTGTACCTGCTTTTATATCCTGCTTAGCTACAGCAATTTTTGGACTTAAAATACTGCTTCCAGTCTGATAAGATGAATCTTTTAATTGAGTAATTGTTTTTTGCTGTTGTTCCAGCTGCTGACTAAGAGTAGTGATTGTTGATTTTTGGTTGTTCATTGAGCTAAATACGGTAAGACCTGCGGTTATTGCTAAAATAACAGCTATGAATAGCTTTTTCTTATTCTGTTTATTGCGCATTAATTTCTTACCTTTTCAATGACACATATCTAATTTATAGGATAAAAAAATAGTTTCTTTACTTTATATTAAAGCATTTTTGACTTAGAAGCTATTTCCTGTAAATTTTGAATTTCTTTATTTTACATTTATAGAATATTCTTTATTGATAGATTATCAATAATAACGCTTTTTATTATCCTTCAAACAAATTAATTTCTATTAAAAAGCCTGTTATTACAGAATTTTAACTTTAAGTATTACTCTAAAGCAGTTTAAACATAACTTTATATACATATTGTTAAATATGTATTTTGCTATTGTTTTAAAAACAAATTTATTTTCAGCTTTATGTTTTGTTAAATTTTGTAAACTTTATACAGGAGGTTTAAAAAATTTAATTTTCCGTATTTGAAATCTAGTGTCAAGACAGCAGTACCTGCTAGAATGAGCTTTTAAAAAATATCAATTCACCGTTTTCGTTTTTAACGCTCCCTCTCTGCAACTCCTCGTCGCCGCAACTGCCTTTACCTTCTTGAGAGCTCGCTATTAACGGCGTTTCAGTCGAGGCTGTCCCGTCTTTCAGTCTTAGCTTGCTTTCGTTTTTCAAGCCCTTAAGTCATAAATTTCTGATATTTTTCAAAAATATCTTTATTTAAATTCGATAATTTAGCCGAATGACTTTTTATTTCGGCGATATCTGATTTAATTTTGCTGTCATCGTAAACTATAGGAATTTTGTTATTACCGCTTTTAGAAGAATCTTTCGGGTCTATTATGAAATTCATGAATTGTGGACTAAACATTTTCTTCTCCTCCAATAAAAATTCCCCATTATAATTTTCTATATATATAAAAACAAATAAAAATTATAAATTGCCATGAAGTTTTATTAAGGAAAAGAAAACAAATGCATTGCAAAAAATAGAAAATCCTACATAATTATTTTATATATATCTAAATTGCGAAGGAGCGCAAGTTTTAACCAAACTCGGCGTGAAACGGGAGCGATGAGCAAAAATAATTATGCTCCAATTGCAAAGCCGTATCATTCCAAAATTTGAGGATGGTATTTATGGAAAAAATTGATATTATAAGCAATCAAAATTCAAGGCAAAATTCGTATTCAAATCTTACAAACAGGCAAAATAAAAAGAAAATTTGTCAGGATGATATCTCACCGGCTGGGGAAAATTTAATTTCTTCCAGTGTAAAAAATGTTAACAGTTATTATTTAAAATTTAAAACAGAGAATAATGATTCAGCTCAAAAAGGTCTTGATGTTGTAACAAGTACTTTTGCAGATGACACAGAGAGCCTTACAAGTTTTATTTTAGCGTCAGAAGAACTAAAAACAACTGATGAAGAGTCTTTTAATAATTTATTTAATATTATTGGACAAATGAAAGAAAAAGGTCTCAATGCTCAAAAGTGGCTGAAAATATTTAATTCGCTTGATAGTATTGAACTTAAAAGGCAATTCATTATTAGCTCAAGCAGGTTAATAAATGAAGAGGCAGATCCTGGAGAGCTTGAAGAATTATACAATAATTTTCTCAATAAAGTAAATTCTGTCCGGTTTGATAAGAATCTAACAAAATCTCAGAAAAATGTCAGCCTTGAATCATATTTCACTTCAATAATTACATTTCAAGGCCCTTTAAGCCAAAGTGGAATGCAAAAAATTCTAACTGAAGCTGTAAATAAACAAATTTCCGGTTAACTGCTTATTTTTTATAACTTTTAGCTTTTCTTTCTTTTTCTGAAAGAATAAAAAGGCTTATGAGATCTTCTAAATCTTCAGCTTTTCTTCTGTATTTTTGAACATCTTTTTCAAGAATTTTAATATTGTTTCTATACTCTTCAACAGTATTAATATTGTCCCTTATTGCCTGTGCAAGCTCATCCTGTGCGAATTGGGCTTCTTTTAATACTTTATTCATTGAAAAACCGATTGCTTCCATAGTTTGTCTGATAATTTGTGCACCGGTTTGCTGTGTTACTCCGGATGGAAGCTGGGAAACAAGACCCATTATAATTTCAATATTTGAAGATGTTTCACCATATTTGTCAGAAGATTCAGATCTTTGCTGAACAGGTTTTTCTTCATCAAATTGTCGACCGTATTTTGTCTGTAAATATTGATTATCATACTGGGAAGCTTTTTGTGAAAACGGAGTTTTATTTTGTCTTGCCGGTAAATTCTGTCTTATTGGCATATTTTGTCTTGCTGATGAATTTTGTCTTTTTGATATATTTTGCCTTTTTGGTAAATTTTGTCTTATCGGCATGTAAATGTTCGATTCTAAATCATCATCTTCTTCTTCAAATTTTTGTCTGGAAGAAACTCTGTCTTCAGAACTGTCTTCAAGATCATTATTTTTATAATATTCATAAGAATCAAGATCATCTTCATCTATTATTTCGTGATATCTAAACTCTTCAACAGGAGAATCATCTTCATCTTCATCTTCATAATCGGTGTTGAAAGTTTCATCTTCATATTCGTTATTAACATCAACAGAAATAGTTGATCCCTGATAATCATTAACCCAATCAGAATGATTTTCCTCATAAGAAACAGAATCATTTTCGGATGTATTGGAATTGATTAAATCATCAAAAGAAGAGTCATTTTCATCAGACTGTACTTTATCCACAGTTCCTGATTGTCTTTTCAATGCTTCTACAATTTTTTTGCCTACTCCTTCAGGTAATTTATTTGATCTTCTTCCGTCCACACTATATCTCCTTAAATTTTTTATTAATTTTGTCGATAAATGACTTTAGCATAATTATAAATCAAATGTATTTTAAATTTCAAAAAAACCTATATTTTTTATAATATAAATAAACACAAAGTTGAATATGTTTATAAAATCATTTTGACTTTTTTTACTCCAGTTTTTGCAAATGAACGAATTACGAAAAGCCTGTCTTGCCTGTTGATCACAGCCACTTCGGCTTTTCTTCACTCCCGCCTTGCTCTTAAATCTGAAGAAAGTTTATGCGCAAACAAACCTTCAATTTGAGCAATTTTTGAGGCAACAGGACATAAGCTGTCCTGAGCCGTCTCTTTTGATATTTGCTGCCAGGTCTGGATTTTTATAAAGTCAAATACACTTAATCCCCCTGTATATCTGGCTATTCCGTTAGTAGGCAGAACATGATTTGTTCCGCTGCAATAATCACCAAAAACTTCAGCGGAATAATTGCCAATAAAAAGAGATCCGTAATTAACAAATTTATCTATAAATTTATCCGCATCTTTAAAACAAATTTCCAGATGTTCCGGTGCAGCTTTGTTTGCAATATTAATTGCTTCAATAATATTTTCTGCAAGAATAATAAAGCTGTTATTGTGAATAGATTTTGATGCTATGTCAGATGTTTCAAGAGTTTTTAAAAATTCAGTTATTTTATGTACGGTTTTTTCAGCAATTTCTCTGGATGTTGTAATCAAATAAACCTTGGCATCAAGATCATGTTCTGCCTGAGCCAGCATATCTGCTGCAAGAAAATCAGGATTGGCAGTTTCATCGGCAATAATCATGACTTCGCTTGGACCTGCCAGAAAATCAATTCCGCAGACACCGTAAACTTCTTTTTTAGCGGCAGTAACGTATTTATTTCCAGGTCCGGTGATTTTATCCACTTTAGGAACAGATTCAGTTCCGTATGCCATAGCTGCAATTGCCTGCACGCCGCCTATCCTGAATATTTTATCAGCTCCTGCCAGCTTGCATGCCGCTATAGTAACAGGCTGAATTTTTGGACTGCATACAATAACTTCTTTAACTCCGGCAACTTTTGCAGGGATAACAGACATAACAGCAGATGAAGGCAGAGGATAATTCCCGCCCGGAACGTAAGCTCCGACGATATTTAAAGGAATTATTCTATGACCTAATTTTATACCGTCAAAATCAGTTTCAATATCTTTTAAAATGTTGAATTGAGCTTCTGCAAATCTTTTTACATTTGATATAGATGCTTTAATGCAGTTAATAATATCCTGAGGTACTTCACTTACTGCTTTATCAATTTCTTCTTCAGTAAGATAAAGCCTGTCAATTTCTCCGTCTCCAAATTTTCTGCTGTATTCCCTGATAGCTTTATCTCCACCTGTTTTAACGGTGTTGATAATTTCAGATACAGAAACAGGAAACTCTTTATATGCAAAAAAATCAGGTTTTAATTCAGTTGAGTTAATTATTTTCATAGAAAAATTCTCAATTATTTTGTTCTTGAAGCCAGATGACTTAACACATCGTCAATTGTAACTCCATGTTTTACCATAAGAGTTAAAACAAAGTAGGTTAAATCTGCTGCTTCCCATGCCAGCTCGTCTTTTGTATTTGCATGAATAACTTCAAAAGCTTCTTCATTAATTTTTCGTTTTAAGAAAAGTTCATCTTTAAATAATTTTGTAGTAAATGATTCTTCAGGCATTTTTTCAAGCCTGTCCTGCAATAACTGATAAAGATTTTCAAGTTTAAACTCTTTGTTCTCAAAGCAGGAATATCTTCCTGTGTGGCATGCCACTCCGGTCTGGTCAACTTTATAAAGAAGAGTATCTTTATCGCAGTCATATTTTGCTGAAATCAATTTTTGAATATTACCGGATGTTTCACCTTTAATCCATTCAGCATTTCTTGATCTTGAATAATATGTCGCCTTGCCTGTTTTGAGGGATTTTTGAACGGAATCTTTATTACTGTAAGCCAGCATAAGAACCTGATCTGTATTTATGTCCTGAACGATTGTCGGAATCAGTCCTTTACCTTTTTCAAAATCAAGTAAAGAAATATAAGCCTTTTCAAGGTCAATTTTGCCGGTATAAATACCCATGCCAAGCTGACAACTTGCATTAAGCTTGTCAAGTTCAACAATCTCTTCAATTGAACTGATACCGCCTGCTGCAATAAGCTCTTTATTTGTAATTTCTCTTATGCTCCTGATTGCTTCAAGGTCACATCCACCCATCATACCTTCTTTTTCAACTATAGTGTAAAGATAGCCGGAACATAGATTATCAAATCTTCTTACATATTCGGCAGGAGTGGAATTTGTTTCAACCTGCCATCCGTTTGTAACTACTTTTCCTTTATTTGAGTCAATTGCAACAAGAATTCTGTCTTTAGGAAGCTGGGTTAAGAGCATCTCTGAAGCGCACGTTCCTATTATAATCTTTTTTGCGCCGTAAGCGATAATTTCTCTTGCTTTTTCAACTGTTCTTATTCCACCGCCAACTCTGCATTCAGCTATTTTACATAGCTTTTTAATTACTTCAAGGTTATTTCCCTTTCCCATAGCTGCGTCAAGGTCAATAACCGCAATTTCGCCAAATCTTCCAAAATATTCAGCCAGCTCAAAAATATCTTCTCTTTCAAGAACTTTTTTCTTGCCCTGCTGAAGTTGTACAGCTTTTCCATCCATTATATCTATGCTTGGTATTATCATATCGTCTCTTTCCTACTATTTATAATACATAATTTTTTATATCATACAAGATAAGTGTTAAAATATCACGTTGTCCGTGGAAGGATAGTTAATCTAATGGTGCAGCGATGCTGCTAGTCTAACAGCAATACCTTTTTCATCAAGATAATTTTTTAGATCTTTTATTTCAAGGGTTCTGTAATGAAAAATCGATGCTGCAAGAGCAGCATCTGCCAGACCCTTTTCAAAAACTTCCGAGAAATGTTCAGGAACAGGTCCGGCTCCCCCTGATGCTATAACAGGGAGATTTGAATTTGTTGACACCATTTTTGTTAGTTCTATATCAAAGCCTTTTTGTGTTCCGTCTGCATCCATAGAAGTCAGAAGTATCTCTCCTGCTCCAAGTTTTTCAATTACTTTAACCCATTCCCTGACCAGTATATCCGTTTTTTTCTTGCCGGCATTGATATAAATATACCAGTCATCTTCCTCTTTTTTAGCATCTATCGCAACCACAACACACTGAGAACCAAATGATGCCGCTGCTTGAGTTATTAAAAATGGATTATTCACCGCTGCTGTGTTCAATGAAATCTTATCCGCTCCAGCAAGAAGGATATTTCTAATATCTACAATATTTTTTATTCCCCCGCCCACAGTAAACGGAATAAAAATCTGCTTTGCTACCGCTTCAACCACATGAAGCATGGTTTCCCTGCCTTCATTTGTGGCTGTTATATCAAGAAAAACAAGCTCATCAGCACCTTCATCAGAATATCTTTTTGCAAGAGACACAGGGTCTCCTGCATACTGAAGATTTTGAAAATTAACGCCTTTTACGGTCTGCCCGTCTTTTACATCCAAACAGGGAATTATTCTTTTTGCTAACATTATTTTGCCTTTT
>Ga0209340_1001404_pt1 | contig 17495 bp, 14 predicted proteins | sample EPASupsiteSAE323_FD_187266 | JGI IMG/M metagenome (GOLD analysis project Ga0209340, IMG submission 187266) | Bioremediated contaminated groundwater from EPA Superfund site, New Mexico - Sample SAE3-23 (SPAdes) (version 2) | ecosystem: Environmental > Aquatic > Deep subsurface > Groundwater >... | reverse complement strand
AAACCCCCGGGCCGCCGCCAGGGTTGCTTCTATTTCCGTAGGATGATGGGCATAATCATCTACCACTAAGATATCTCGCTTCTGACCCACCACCTCAAATCGCCGTTTAGCACCAGTGAATCGTTTTAGTCCATCCTTAATCTTCGAAAAATCCAAACCCATTTCCAGGGCGCAAGCCGCGGCCGCCGCGGCGTTAAGAGCATTATGGCGGCCCGGTACCGCTAGCTGGATTCCGCCCAGTAGACACCCCTGCCGGTAAAGATCAAAACGGGAGCCCATGCCTTCAGCCTGCCAATCGGCAATACAATAGTCGTCCCGGGTATCTTCCCCATAGGTAACCAGCCGAGTTTCCAGTCCGTCGCTTATAGCCTTAATCGATATATCCTCACCATATACTATGGCAAAACCGTCCTTTTGAACCCCGGCGATATACTGCCGGAAGGCTTGGCGGATATTGTCCAATGAACGATAATAGTCCAAATGATCGTCTTCGATATTGGTAACAACGGCGGCATAGGGTTTTAGTTCCAGAAATGATCCGTCACTCTCATCGGCCTCCACCACTGCATAAGGGCTTTTACCCAAACGCGCACTTAGATGGGTGCCCTGGAGTTCTCCCCCTACTATAAATGTAGGATCATACTGGCAATGAGAAAAAACCGTATAAATCATGGAAGTGGTAGTGGTCTTGCCGTGGGCCCCGGCTACCGCAATACCTTTTTTTTCATTAAACAAATGAGCCAGCATTTGTCCGCGTTTTAGCACCGGGATACCACAAGAAACTGCGGCGACCAATTCGGGGTTGGAGGCGGGAATAGCGGAGGAAACCACCAGCATCTGTACACCATCTTCAACATTGGCGGCGGCGTGACCAAAGTATATCTTTACTCCAAGTTCACTCAAGGAGCGGGTAACATTGCTTTCCTGAAGATCAGAGCCACTGACTATACAGCCTTTTTCAGCTAGAACACGAGCAATACCGCTCATGCCCGCTCCGCCGATTCCTACCATATGAATCCTTTGCCCTGCAGCCACGACCATTTCTTCATCTCCTCACCTGCTTATTTCTCATTCGCATTGTATAGTATGCATTATTAACAAAAGTGGTTACATTTCTAAACAGCCTGTCCAAGCAACAACCATTTGTAAATACACAGCTTTTACGGCAAAATCGTATCCAGGATATCATCCAGTGCATGGGGGCGGCTTTCTCCTTTAAGACTGGTACTCATTTGCTGCAATCGTACGGGATTCTGTTTAAGCTCCATAACCTTCTTATATAGAGTATCCCCATCCAGGAACTCATCAATAATCATTTCCACCGCTTTTTTTGCCAGCCAGGCCCGGGCATTCTTTTCCTGATGGTTTTCAGCAGCATAGGGGTAAGGAACCAATATCGCCGGCAAGCCGATAATGGCCAACTCACTGAGCGTACTGGCCCCAGCCCGGCACACAGCCAGATCAGCGGCGGCCATAACCTCAGGCATGTTATGAATATAGGGCAGCAGTTGCAGGCGGCATTTCATCCCTTTAACGTCGATCTTATCCTGCAGGGTCCGCCCAATTTCTTCACAATTGGCCTCGCCGGCCATCCAAATTACCTGCATATCCTCCTGCTGGCACCGGGCCATAAAATCAACCATAGCCCGGTTGATACTGGCCGCCCCCAGGCTGCCGCCAAAAACCAGCAGGGTAAAAACATCATCCCCGATGCCCAGTTTAGAACGGGCTTCCGCCGGGTTAGCCTTTAAGACCTCCGGACGAACCGGCAAACCGGTTACCTTTACCAGCGGAGCTTTTAACCCGGCTGCCGCCTCCTCGAATGTCAACAACACCCCGTTAACCCGGCGGGCCAGGTTGCGATTGGCCAATCCCAAAACCGCGTTTTGTTCGTGAATATAGGTGCGGCAGTCAATAAGCGTTCCGGCCAAGACAACCGGAAAGGAAACATATCCGCCGGTTCCCAAAATAACATCCGGTCTATAAGAGCGCACTACGTCCCACCCCTGAAAAAAGCTGCGTGGCAGCTTGGCCAGGGATTTCGAGGCTTTCAACATGGAGCTGCGATCAATGCCAGATACGTCAACCGTTTGAAAATCAAGTCCGGCCCGCGTTACTATCTTGCTTTCCATGCCCTGTTCAGTTCCCACATACAATATCTCTATATCCGGCACCCGGGCCTTTAATCCTTCGGCAACCGCCAGGGCCGGATAGATATGTCCCCCGGTACCTCCACCGGTCAAAATAACCTTCATAGTATCGACCTCACTAAGCTATCTGCCGCATATTATTCGCAATATCGTGAAATGTTGAGCAAGAGCCCGACCTCGGACATGGTAAACAACAAGGATGAACCCCCATAACTAATAAACGGGAGGGTTATGCCGGTTACCGGCAAAGCGCCGCATACCACCCCTATATTAACCGCCGCCTGAAAAGCGATAGCCGCCGTAAGACCGGCGGCCAGCAAAGTACCGAAGCTATCCGGCGCCTTTACCGCAATACGAAATCCGCGCCAAATGAATAAGAGGAAAAGGGACATTACCAGGGATACGCCCAGAAATCCCAGTTCTTCGCCCAATATGGCAAAAATAAAATCGGTATGCTGTTCCGGCAGATAAAAGAACTTCTGGCGGCTCATACCAAGCCCCATGCCGAACAAGCCGCCGGAACCCAGGGCATAAAGCGACTGCACGGTTTGGTAGCCTTCGTCCTTGGCATATTGAAAAGGGTGGAACCAGGCCATTATCCGGTCGGCCCGATAATGTGCCGCCATGGCCACAGTCCATACCGTAGCCAATCCCACCGCACCAACACCGAACAGATGCGACCAGCGGGCACCTGCCACAATAAGCATAAAAAAGATAGTAGAAGCCACTACAAAAGAGGTCCCCAGATCCGGCTGGGCCATAATCAGGCCGCAGATGACCGCCAATATTAGGAGAAAAGGCACCAATCCCCGAGTGAATGACTTGATTTTGTCGAGATGAATCTCCAGAGTCTTGGCCATAAACAGGCACACCGCCAATTTAACTAATTCTGACGGCGCAAAGAGCCGGAACCCGCCTATACCCAACCAGCGTTCCGAACCCTTGGCTCCGATACCTAGCGGGGTTTTAACCAGGATCAGACAGATAATAGCGACAATAATGGCCGGTACGGCGAAATCCTTTAAGCGAGTGTAGTTTATCTTCATTATGACTATCATAAAAGCTATACTGATAAGCGCCCACAGTAGTTGCCGCTTGAAAAAGTAATAGCGGTCATTGTAATTGACATATGAAGTAACGGCACTGGAGCTAAAAACCATAATTAGCCCGATGCCCAGCAATCCCATTACAGTGATAAACAGCACAAAATCCGGCGGTCCCTTTTTCAATCTCATAACAAACTCCCCCACTAAGGAATTGTTAAATTCCGTTCTCCCCTACAACTGCCTGACTAATTCGCAGAATAAATCGCCGCGTTGTTCATAGTTGTCAAACTGATCCCAACTGGCACAGGCGGGGGACAATAATACCACATCACCGGGTAAGGCCACAGTGGCTGCCACCCGTACCGCTTCTCGTAAATCGTCGACTATCATTATAGGGCCTGAGAATCCCGCCTGTATAACGGCTTGATTTATCTCGTTTTTGGCCTCGCCCAGCAGCACCAGCGTCTTCACGTTTTCCCTGATATGCCCGGCCAATACTGAGAAGTCGGAGCCTTTATTGCGGCCTCCCGCAATCAGAAGCAGCCCGTGCGTAAAGGACTGCAGAGCCTTAATCGCAGAATCGGGATTGGTCGCCTTGGAGTCGTTTACATAGAGCACCCCGTTTCTTGTGCCGGCTTCTTCCATTCGATGGCGTACCCCGGCGAAGGTTCTCAACGTTCTGGCTATTGCCGCTGGTTCCACGCCGGCAGCTAATGCCATACCGATCGCGCAGAGCGCATTCTCCAGGTTATGCTTTCCCCGCAACAGCAAATCACTGACCGGGCATATTTCACGAATTCCCCCTGGGTCCGCCGCGCATATAACGCCATCGTGGACGGAAATTCCCGGTTCGAGAACCCGTTCTGTCGAAAAGAATATCACCGCCGCCAGGCACGCGGAACTGAATTCCCGGATAGTTTGATCTTCAAAATTGAGCACGGCAAAATCTTCCGCCTGCTGATTCTTAAAAATACGACTCTTTACCTCTGTATAGTTTTCCAGGTTTTTATGACGGTCGAGGTGATCCGGGGTTATATTTAAGATACCGCAAATATGCGGGCGAAAATCCCGAATGGTTTCCATTTGGAAACTAGATACCTCCACCGCGATTACGCCCTCGTTCATTTCATCCACCACCAGGGAAAGCGGAACACCTATATTGCCTCCTACTGCCGAATTGCGGCCAGCCTCGCTCATAATGGCATGCAAGAGTGAAACAGTAGTGGTTTTGCCATTGGTTCCGGTCACCGCCAGTATCTCCACCCCAGGGCTCTTAACGGCATAAGCCAGCTCCAACTCCCCGATAACTGGTATACCCGCCTCCCGCGCTTGCATATAGGGAGCAATATCAATGGGAATGCCCGGACTCGCTACCAAGATATCAAAGCTCTCCCGGCTGACCCGGGGATAAGAGCCGGTGTAAATCTTTACTCCCAACCCGTTTAATTCAGGCAATTGTTCGGCCAGTTGTTCCTCGCTTTTGCGGTCGCATATTGATACTATCGCGCCACGTTTGACTAGTAGCCGGGCGGCGGCAATTCCGCTGCGGGCAATGCCAGTTACCAATACTCTCTTGCCATCCCAATCCATATAATCGCACTTCCTAGCATAATGTTATTCGAAATCTAGCGCCAAATATTCATGTAGCCAATTACGCCGGCTCCGGCAAATATAAATGACCATAACCAAAAAAACATTACTACCCTGGTTTCATGCCAGCCCTTTAACTCGTAATGGTGGTGCAGGGGAGCCATCAGAAAAGGCCGCCGGCCGGTAGTCTGAAAGCAGGCGACCTGAATGATTACTGATAAGGTCTCAATGACATAAACCCCGGCTATGATTATCAAGGCCAGTTCGGATCCGGTCAGAGCTGCAACCGCCGCCACCGCCCCCCCCAACGCCATAGAGCCGGTATCTCCCATAAAGACCCGGGCTGGATAATGGTTAAAAAACAAAAAGCCCAGGCAGCCGCCTGCCAGAGCCCCGCAGAATATTCCCAAAGGGGAGTGTCCCGTCACTAGAGCTATAACAGCGAAAGCTGCCGCAATAAAAAAGGTAACCCCGGCAGCCAGACCATCCAGCCCGTCAGTCAGATTGGCCCCGTTGGCGCAGCTCATCAAAACAATAATCAGGAACACCAGATATAAATAGGGTCCGGGGTCAAAGCTAAGAGAAGTAAATGGCACGGCAATATCGCTTCCCCGGCCCAGATAAAACTCCAGGAGCAGCCAAAAAACCACGGATGCTATCAGCTGCCAGAGCAGTTTGTCCCGGGCCCGGAGTCCCAGCGAGCGTTTCAACACTACCTTTATGTAATCGTCCCAAAAACCGATGGCCCCAAAAGCCAGCATTACCAGAACCGCGCTGAGCACCTCCCCCTGGCGGCCCCCCAGCAGAAAACTGGTCAGCATGACGGCGGTAATAAACATGATTCCACCCATAGTAGGCGTCCCAGCCTTTTTAAAATGACTCTGCGGACCTTCTTCACGTATGCTCTGACCCACCTTCAGCCTGGTCAGAAAAGGAATCATCACCGGTCCCAGTAATACGGTAATAACCAGCGATACCCCGGCAGCCAGCAAAACCATCAACATACTATGTGCCACAAGCTACTCCCCCTGTACAAAACAAGCTACATTTCTATTTCCCGCAAGATCCTGGCCGCTACCTGGCGGTCATCAAAATCCAATATCTCGCCTTTAACCAGCTGGTAGGTCTCATGACCCTTGCCGGCTATAATCACAAAATCACCTTCCCGCGCCAGATACAGCGCATGCCTTATCGCCTCGCGGCGATCAATGATTATGGCATAGCGGGAATTCTCCACCTGCTCCAAGCCGGGTACTATATCGGCAATGATGGCTTCGGGTTCCTCACTGCGAGGATTATCCGAAGTAACTACACAAAAATCACTATAACGGGCAGCTATTTCCCCCATCAAAGGACGCTTGCCTCTATCGCGATCGCCACCACAGCCGAATACCGTTATCAGGCGATTGGCACATAGTTCCCGAGCGGTGGAAAGGATGTTTTCCAGCCCATCCGGGGTATGCGCATAATCAACTATTACGGTAAAGGCCTGCTCGCAGTTCACCTGCTCAAAACGTCCCGGCACCCCGGCTACCTGTTCCAGAGCCGCCTGAATAACCGGGATAGCAATCCCTTCTTTTAGTGCAACGTTAATAGCCGCCAAAGCGTTATAAACATTAAACATTCCAATAATCTTCATGCGAACCGGAAAGCTGTCCGAGCCATATTGCACGGTAAAGCTGGTCCCCTTCACTCCGCTTGAGATATCAACCGCCCGCAATTCGCTTTCATCTCGTACCCCATAGCTGTGGCTGTGCCCCCCGCTGATCTTGATAAAATCCTTTGCGTAGGCATCATCGCCATTTACCACTGTGTAAAACATTTCATCTTTGTTGGTAGCATCAAAAAGCTTCAATTTAGATAACAGGTAATGTTCCATATCCTGATGATAATCCAGGTGATCCTGCGTCAGGTTGGTAAATACCGCCGCTCTGAATACTATTTTATCCACCCGCGATAAAGCCAGGGCATGCGAGGATACCTCCATTACTGCATATTCGCAGCCGACCTGGCGGCTGGCGTCGAGAAATGCTTCTATTACCGGTGCTTCAGGAGTAGTATGCTTCATATCCCAAAGGTCCTCGCCGATTTTGGCGTATAGAGTCCCCATTATGCTGGTCGGATGCCCGGCCTCCTCTAGAATGGCGCGGACCAGGTGAGTGGTGGTGGTTTTGCCGTTGGTACCGGTAACCCCGATAACCTTGATATGCGTGGAAGGTTCGCCATAATAATTGCTGGCGGCCACTGCCAGCCCTTTTCTGGTATTACCAGTCAAGATACAAGTGATACCGTTTTTCACCCGGATAGTATTCTCAACCAAAACAGCGACGGCTCCGTTTTCAATAGCATCGTCTACATAAAGATGGCCGTCGGTTTTTAAACCGGTTACGCAAACAAACAGAAAGCCCGGTTTTACCTGGCGGGAATCGAAGGCTATACCCTTGATATCAAGTTGTGGATTGCCGGCTAGAATACGGTATTCCATGCCTTGCAATAATTCCTCTAACCTCACCTGTATCTTCCCTCCTTTGCGATTAAGTCTAATTTATTGCTTAACTGGCAGAAATTTTACCTTGATCCGGGAACCGGTGCTTACCACCTTGCCCGGAGCCGGTGCTTGCGAGCTGGCCAGGCCATTACCTTCCGGAACCAGATACAAGCCGAGACTGGAGAGAATTTGCACCACTTCCTTCATGGACTTACCCCTCACATCCGGGATGGTAACCTGGTTTTCTTGGTTATGCGGAGTATAGGGAGACAGGTTGATTATGATCTCGGTCCCCCGATCAACCCGGCTCTGAGCCAGCGGAGTCTGTTGATATACTATAGTACCTTCGCCTTCCACCCGGGGTTTAAGCCCTCGCTGAGCCAGAATCGCACTGGCTTCGGCCAAGGTAAGGTTTACCACATCCGGTACCAAGACCGTCTGAACTTCTTCCACCGGCTTTACCTCAGTGGTTCCGTTAGCTGCCGGAATCTGTAGAACGCGGAAACAGTCCTGCATAATCTCTTTGAAGGGAGGTGCCGCTACCCATGCCCCAAAATATGGATAACCCTTTGGTGAATCCACCACAAAGATGCAAAGCAGTTTGGGATTATCAACTGGGGCAAAGCCGACAAAGGACGAAATATATGCATTGGGCAAATACCCTCCGCCGGGAGCTATCTTTTGAGCAGTTCCAGTTTTTCCGCCCACCTTATAGCCCTCTATAGCGGCATTGGTTCCAGTACCGTTGATAACCTCTCCTTCAAGTATCCCGGACAATTGACGGGCAGTACTCTCCGGCATCACCCTTTTTACAATCACCGGTTTAAATTCCTTGATCACCTTGCCCTTGTTGTCTTTCACCTGCTTAACCAGGTGGGGCTTTATTAGTTTGCCCCCATTAGCAACCGCTGAAACAGCGGTCGCCATTTGTATAGTTGTTACGGCATTGGCCTGCCCCATTGCCATAGTCGCCAAGTCAATCTGCTTGCAGCGGCTCTGGGGAACAATTATTCCCGCGGCCTCTCCCGGCAAATCAATACCTGTCTTCTTGCCAAAACCATAATCATAGATATGCTTGTAATAGCGCTCCGCTCCCAGCGTCAAACCCACATTAACAAAACCCACATTGCATGAATTCTCAACAATCTGGGCAAAACTCTGACTGCCATGCGCCTTACCTTGTGCACAATTTATAGTCTCTCTGCCTACCTTCACGTATCCCGGGCAGAAAAAACGGCTTTGTCCGTTAACTGCTCCTTCTTGCATCGCTATGGCCGAAGTGACGATCTTCATGGTAGAACCAGGTTCATAGGCGTCGTTAATAGCGGGGTTGCGACGATTGGCCGCCGGATATTTGTCATAATAATTGGGGTTGAAGGTGGGCCGGCAGGCTAGAGCCAGAATCTCACCGGTATTGGGATCCATTACAATAGCCGAAGCGCTTTTGGCATGACGTTCTTTATAGGCCTTTTCCAACTCACGTTCAGTTATGTACTGGATGGTCTGGTCGATGGTTAAAACCAGATTGGCCCCTTCCACCGGAGGAATATAGCGATGAGTAGCTTCAGGGATCGGGCGGTTGGCTGCATCCTTTTCTATGACAATCCGGCCATTCTTGCCCCCGACCAGCTTATCATAGTAATTATCGATCCCCTCCAATCCGGTATTGTCTACCCCGGAGATGCCCAGCACATGAGCAGCCAGGGTCCCATTGGGGTATTGACGGTGGCTCTCTTCCGCCAGCCGTATGCCCGGAAGTTCCAATTCCCTGATCTTCTTGGCCTGGGCCGGCGTGATTTGCCGCTTAACCCACTCATATGAACTGTTTCGGGTAATCCTCTCCAGCAGCTTAGCCTCGTCCATATTAATGATCTCGGCCAGCTGGCGAGCTGTTTCTTTCTCCTTCTTCCCGGCCTTTACCTCAATCGGGCAAGCATAAACCGAATCAGAACTGACGGAAATCGCTAACTCCTGGCCGTTTCGATCATATATAATACCGCGCTTGGCTGCTACCGGAACATCACGCATGCGATTGTTTTCGGCCATAGAAGAGAGCTTCTTCCCGTTAACAAATTGCACCCAAAATATTCTCCCGGTAAGTCCCAGGAAGCCGATAATAAATAACAAAAAAAGCGTGATTATACGCTTTTTTATTAGCAAACTGTTGGTTTGCATATCACAATCCCTCTTAATTATTATCAGTTTTTGATGGCCAGCCGTCGCAAGTTCTTATAGATATTTTGCAAAGTACTGTTTTCTGCCTGACCAGCCTGAGTGGGACTTCCTTTCTCGGCAACATTCAAGGTATTGGGAATGTTCATGCAAACAGCAGCCGTGTCAACACTGCGATGCATGCCAAGATCCCGGGTAGCGATCAACTCGACTCTGCGCAACGAGGTCTGCTGAGCAATGCTGCATTCCAAACTATGGTTGGCGGATTCCAACGAAGCAATACTGTTTTCCAGGTTAACTATCTGGTAACCCAGAGTTGAACTCTTGATGCAAAGGTATACCAAGAGCAAGGCATAGGCAAAAAGAAAAAGTATGGTTTTGATTACCAGGGATCTACTGATACTGATCTTCCGGTAGCTTGGTCTGACCTCAGTTTGCAGGTTAACTATTGGAGTCGCTGGTATATATGCTTCTTCCCACTTACGGGCATAACTTTGCCCCGCCTGTACCATAGTATTCCTCCCTCTCACATTATAGAACTAAATCCGGGCCGCCGCTCTCAGCTTGGCGCTTCGGGCCCGCGGGTTTTCTGTACATTCCTGTTCGTCAGGCACCACTGGTTTACGGGTTATCAGTTGCAGTCTCGGCTGATGGCTGCATATACAGACCGGTAATCCCGGGGGACATATACACTCTCTGCTCTCATGCTGCATAAAATTCTTGACCAGTCGATCCTCCAAAGAGTGAAAGGTTATTATGCATAAATGTCCGCCGGGCCGAAGAACCTCTACCGCCTGCGGCATTACCTCTTCGATGGCTTCCAGTTCACGGTTGACCTCTATTCTCAAGGCCTGAAAGGTCTTGCGTGCCGGATGCTTTTCCCGCCGATATCTGGCTGGTACCGCATTTTGGATTATTCCGACCAACTCCAGGGTTGTATCGATAGGTGCTGAGACTCGCTGTCTGACAATAGCTGCGGTAATTGATTTCGCGAATTTCTCTTCTCCGTATCGAAAAAGAATCCGGACTAATTCCGCCGGCTCATAATGGTTCACTATGTCCCAGGCGCTTAAAGCCTGACTGCGGTCCATCCTCATATCCAGCCGGGCATCTTCGTGAAAACTGAAGCCCCTTTCCGATTCGTCCAACTGAAAGGAAGAGACCCCTAAATCAATCATTAGTCCATCTACTAAAGTAATATCATCTGCGTTCAGCATCTCCTTGAGCTGCCTGAAATCACCCTGTATGAATCTCACTCTGGGGTCAGCCAGACGAGTTCTGGTCTTATTCAATACCTCCCCGTCCCGATCCAGAGCAATTACTGTGGCATCCGGCTCCAGCCGTTCCAGTAGAGCCCCGGTATGTCCTCCGCCACCGACGGTACAGTCAACATAACACCCATGGGGGTTGGTGAGCAGATGCTCAATGGTCGGAACCAGTAAAACCGGTTGGTGCACACCGTTCCTCCTAAATTCCCAGTTCGAGGCTTTCAGCAACAGCTTCAAATGTAGGGTCGGTAACCTCGTCATAAACATCCCATTTATCGTGTGCCCATATTTCGACCCGGGTAGATACTCCAATTATTATTATATCCTCAAAAATACCTGCATACTCTCTTAAATTCGACGGCAAAACCGTTCTTCCTTGTTTATCGATCTCTAATTCTGAAGCAGCCGATAAAAATTTTCTCATGAAGGCACGCACATCAGATCTGGTACCGGGCAAAGCCCGCAATTTTTCTTCGATACTCTGCCATTCGTTCAGGGGATACAGAAAAATGCAATTATCCAGTCCCCGGGTTGCGATGAACCTATCACCTAACTGGTCCCGCAACTTCGCCGGAATGGTAATTCTACCCTTGGTATCTAGCGAATGTTGATATTTGCCCAAGAACATTTGTTCTGCCCCTTATGGATTGTTTTTAGGGATTATGCTCCACTTTACTCCACTTTACACCACTACTTATTCTACCTTTAATCTTTATCACCTCCTTTGTGAAACTAGTAACATAATTAACGTTAAATATTCTCTTTTGGCAGTAAGCCGCAAATCCCCATAATTCCTCAATTAGGTTGTTATGTACGAGATTTTGTCGTTTTCAAAAATGAGCCTATGGTCCCAGGTCGTTTTTTGCGGTTTATTCGCCGGGAATAGGGATGAGATGATATTTTCTCATTGCTCAAAAGTGGTTTTCAGCATGAAAAAGGGGCGGAGACCTGCGGCCTCCGCCCCTATGCGAGACTTGGTTCTAGTAGGTGTAAGTGAAGCTGGCAGTTCCGGAAGCAGGCATAACACCTACAGACGCAGTGCCTGTTCCGTTCAGAGCGGTAATATCAACCTTCACTACTTTGCCAGAAGCATCGAGGGTGATCTTGGCATCCATGGTGAGTGCAAAGGCCACCTTAATCATTTGACTGGTATTGTCCAGCACCGACTTCAGTGAAGCCGGAACCGCAGCTCCTTTTACGGTAATAACCGTGTTGCCGCCTTCGGAAGCAATGCTGCCGCCGCTGACAATAGCCAGAGCGTCGGCTTCCGGTCCACAGATCAGTTCAGAGAAGGGGCAGAAGGCTCCGGACGGGCTGGATTTGCCCAGTAATGAACCCATATCCCCAGACCATTTGCTGCTGCCTTTTTTATCAGCGGATACATCGCCGGTCCCGTTGATTTTAACTGGTACTTCGCCGTAGCTGACACTTTTCACCTTAGCATCTATTGTGAAGCTAGCCTTGGCAGGTTTGAAAGCGGCAATAGCTGCCTTAACAGCATCAGCCGGAGTAGCCGCGGCAGCGGCCGGTTTTGCGGTTTCTGCCGGTTTTGCGGTTTCTGCCGGTTTGGCGGTTTCTGCCGGTTTGGCAGTCTCGGCCGGTTTAGCGGTCTCGGCCGGCTTGGCGGTTTCAGCCGGTTTGGCAGGGGCTGCCGGAGCTGCGGCAGGGTTGGTAATGGTTGCCGTCTGGGTGGTTCCGTCCCAGGCTACGGTTCCGCCAAAGGCTTCGCCGATGAAGCGCAGGGGGGCCAGGGTACTGCCATTAACTATCTTGCCAGGAACCGCAATGGTTTTGGCCGTTCCGTTAATGGTGGGTGTTGTTGAGCCAATAGGCAGAACAACGGTAGTGCTTCCCTTTACGCCGGTAGCGGTTTTAGTAGCCGCATCCCAGGTCACTGTAGCCCCCATGGTCTCAAAGATAGCCCGCATGGGAACCAGGGTACTGCCATTATCAATAATGGGCGGTTGAGTGAAAGTAACATTCTTCCCGTCTACCACGACTTTAACGTCGCCTGCCATTGCCGGTGCGGCGAACAGGGTCAGCAGCATGGCCAAAGCCATAAACACAGCGATTTTTTTCTTCATAATATTACTTAGCCCCCTTAAATCTTTTAATTATTTATTATCTGTTATGAATTAAGCCTGATTATCAACCGGTGCCGAGAACATCTCTTTGGGAGCGCGTCCAATAGCAACGAGGAGAATCAAAGCCAGCACAATGAGTCCGGCTCCAACTTTGGCGGCACTTGCTTGGCCGTCAGCTGCCGGAGTCTGGAAAACATAAACAACACGTCCGGTAGCTCCTTCCGGCTTACCCAGGAAGGTATCTGCCTTGGCAGCATTCTCAGCTAAGGCGGCCACCGTAGGACCAACGGCTTCCAGAGAAACCAAACCGCCAGCTATAGCCGTTTTGGCGGTTCCCGCTCCGGTGCCGATCTTGCCGGCTCCCTCGGAAAGCTGGGTTAAGCCCGGTATGACCTGACCATCAACGCTCTCCTTCATATAGCTGAGAGCGTAGGAAACCGTCCCCGGAGAACCATTAACCATGACCTTCATCGGCTTGCCATTGGCGTCATAAGAACCCACGCCTACAACCATTAACCCCAGACCGGAATCGATCTTATCCAGGGCGGCCAGGGTTTGTTGACTGCCGTCCGCCAACGCCTTTACACTGGCCGGGAAAGGCATACTGCCGACTCCATTGGAGAAACTACCGCCATCACGAATGGTAACGATATTGGAGGACAGCCGAGCCAGTTTGGGCTCAATGTTTTTGGTTATTATCTGTTGCTGAGGCGAAGACACCTGACCTTTGAGGTAGGCAATGTCATTATACAGGCTGCTGGTTTCGGAAGGTTCGGTTACCGCCTCGCCGGCATGACCTACACTGGTGTCCAACATGCCCAAAAACATCTTCTGCATCTCGTAGGCCGGTAGAGCTCGACCCGATACGCCTTCCTTCAGCAGTCCTACCGCATCCTTGAGACCAGGTTTATTGCCCTTGGCATCTGTCCCGCTGGCCGCGTTATAACTGCTGGCGTCAAAGGATGAATTGGCCAGGCCCGACCTTATCATCTGCATCTTCTCGACCAGAGTTCCCAACCCGCTGCTCAGGGTACCCATTCCGTCTTTGATCTTGCCTAAACCAAACAGAAGTGTGGCATTCTGACTTCTCTCGCCTACACCCTTTTGAATCTGATCGAAACCGTCATAGAGTTTGCCGAAGCTCTCTTCAAAGGTCCCGTAGGTATCGATCTCAGCGGTAGTCGGCAGAATCGGAATCACCGCAATCTTGTAACTGGGCAGATTAATATTGGTGGCATCCGCCTCCAGCACCGTGTACTGCTTGGCCGGATACTTGGGGGGAATCAAGGGTACTGTCCAACTCACACTGGTAATGCCCTTAATATTTACCGGAACACCCTGCGGTGATACCTGGGCCACACCCGGAGCCTGGACATTAGAGAACCGCTTGTTGTCGAATTCCCATCCGGACAAGGATACTACATAGGGCGTATAGATTTCAGTTTCTTTTTGAACTACCTGCCCTTTCGAATTAGTAAACTCCAATACCTTCTTTTCACCCGTCAGGTTTTCCAGATTGCATACTATTTTTAAATGACCGCTTTTTCCCGCCAATTTGCTGACCGGCATCTGCTCGCCATTAAGATAGTAATCAACCTTTACGCTGACTGGATACTTAACCTTGGAAAATTCACTTTTATCCAGGGTCGCCAGGTAATATAAATCTTTAAACGTTCCCCCACTACCAGCTTGAACTCCGACATAGCCGGTTTTCTTTACAATAGCCTCGGAACTATAGAGGTTCCTGACTGAAGTCAGTCCAAAATTCATGCCATCTTTTACTTCTGCCGGACTGCCGGCTGGTATACGCAGATTGTCCAGCACCTGAATGCCGGCAACATTACTCTGGTCGTCCAGAGTAGTAACTACCAGTTCATCATCCTGGATGCCGCCAGCGTCCTGACCCATCGCTAAAGAAACCGGCAATAACAGCATCGATAGCGCCAGTACACATACTACATATACTCTTAATCTGGATCTTTTCAGCAAAATCTCATACCCCCTTTCACTATTGGTTTACTGCCATAGCAATTTTAACGACGATTAATGACATAACCAGTCCTACCAACAGAGATACGATGACACCAACAGCCGCCGGGCCTGCCTGAGCGGACAGGGCAGTAGCGTCATTTACGTATACACCATATACTGCTGCGAAATAGGCAGCCCACCCCAGGAACATGGCATCGATTCTCATGCCGACAGTGGACACGAGTACCAAGACGAATAACGATACACCACAAACCAGTGCCACATAGACGAGATTATCGGGGGGCAGCGGCATCTTAAGGGCCAGCAGGATAATGCCGACAAATGCCACAACCACCCCGATAATTAGAGCCAGTGCAGTTTTGAAGTAATCTCCAAAGGGTCCGATAACCGCAAACATAGCCATGGAAATCGCCGCCATATAAAAGGCTTTTGCCCCCACATAATCCTGGCATAGTACAAATACAGCGAAGAACACTGCTACCAGCAATCCTAGACCAATAGCTTTTTTCATAGATTCACCTCCTTCTGTCACAATTTTTCGAATATTGCTGCGAATAGAGTGCATCTACTACTGAAGCGATAACTAAACCTGAGAAATCATTAGGCAACCATAGAATATAAAGGTAAGAAAATGCTTAAGTGTTTTAAATAATATGACCAAGCGGAATTCTTAATGACTTATACCGGTCTAAAGCCGGTATAAGTCTTGTTCCTCCAGAAAGTTTATCCCTCTCTCTTTAAAACTGTTGCGCGCCTTTTCGATATCCTCTACCTTAAAGATTACCAACGCGTCGTTACCGGATGAGCCGATAAAGGCATAGAGATATTCAATATTGAGATTCTCTTCGGCCATCTGTTCCAAAACGCTGGCCAATCCGCCAGGTGAATCAGGAACCTGGACGGCGATTACCTCGGTCTCGCTTACGGTGAATTCGGCCTCCCGCAGTGTGCGGTAGGCCTTATCCGGATCATTAACAATAACCCGCAGGATTCCAAAATCAGATGTATCGGCAATGGACAATGCGCGAATATTTATGCCGGCATCGCCTAATACCCTGGTTACATGGGCTAACCGCCCGGCTTTGTTCTCTAAAAAAATTGAAATCTGTTTAGCCATTGTTAACCTCCTTATATATTTCTCTTATCAATAACTCGTTTGGCTTTACCTTCGCTGCGCTCAATGGTCTTGGGTTCCACCAGGCGAACCCTGACTCCGATACCGAGTGCGCTCTCCAGTTCCTTGGTAATCAATGCTCCCATTTCTTCGAGCTTTTTCACTTCATCACTGAATATGCGCTCGGAAATCTCCACCTGCACTTCCAATTGGTCCAGATTTCCTTTGCGGTCTACTATCAGCAGGTAGTGGGGTTCTACCCCCGGGATATTGAGCAGCACGCTTTCAACCATAGAGGGGAATACATTAACACCCCTGATAATAACCATATCGTCAGAACGTCCCAAAACCTTGCGCATTCTGACATGAGTCCTGCCGCAAGAACAAACCTCTCTATCCAGGGTGGTGAGGTCGCGGGTACGATAGCGAATCATGGGCAAGGCTTCCTTGGTCAAACTGGTTATAACCAGTTCACCCTGTTGACCATCCCCCAGCACCTCTTCGGTAATCGGGTCGATTATCTCGGCAATGAAATGGTCCTCGGCTATATGCAGACCATTGCGATACGGACATTCTATCGCCACACCTGGTCCTATTATCTCACTCAGACCATATATATCGAAGGCATTGATCTCCAGTTTGTTTTCGATCTCCCGGCGCATGTTCTCCGACCACGGCTCGGCTCCAAAAACACCCGCTTTGAGTTGTAGATCCGAGGCCTTGATCCCCATCTCCTCCATTACCTCAAACATTTGGAGAGAGTAAGAAGGGGTGCAGGTCAACACGGTGGTACCAAAGTCCTGCATCAGCATGACCTGTCGCTTGGTGTTGCCGCCTGATGCCGGGATAACCGATGCCCCTATCTTTTCGGCGCCGTAATGGATTCCCAATCCGCCGGTAAACAATCCGTAGCCATATGAGTTCTGTATCACGGAATGACGATTGGCTCCGGCGCTAACCAGGGCCCGGGCCATTAACTCCGCCCAGGTATCAACGTCTTTTCTGGAATAACCTACCACGGTCGGTTTGCCTGTAGTGCCGGATGAAGAATGTATTCTGACTACCTCGCTCATAGGCAGAGCAAAGAGTCCAAATGGATAGTTGTCGCGCAAATCTTGCTTAGTAGTGAATGGCAGCTGTTTCAGATCCTGCAGAGAATTAATATCATCCGGCTTAATCCCTGCCAAATCCATCTTTTCCTTGTAGGCCGGCACAAAGGCATAACTCCGGTTTATAGTCTCCCTCAGTCTCCTTAACTGAAGCTTCTCCAGTTGTTCTCTTGGCATGCATTCTTGTTCTTGGTCCCAATAATTCACTCTATTCTACCTCCTCAAGCATTTTTCCTGCAAATGGTTCAAAAAATTGCAAAAACTTATTATCCAGTCGCAAAACAAACTGGCATAAATCTATAGCAGGGTTTTGTATATGATAAAACTGGGTCAGATGGATGGTATATGGCAGATAGGCTGAAGTTAATCAATCGGACAATAATCATGGGAAGATTGGTGAAAGAGATGGTCTGTTTAACAGCACAAAAAAACCCCACTGTTGCCGTGTAGCCGTAGTTTAAACCTGCAAAGCAGGTGGGTGC
>Ga0209340_1001401_pt1 | contig 17525 bp, 16 predicted proteins | sample EPASupsiteSAE323_FD_187266 | JGI IMG/M metagenome (GOLD analysis project Ga0209340, IMG submission 187266) | Bioremediated contaminated groundwater from EPA Superfund site, New Mexico - Sample SAE3-23 (SPAdes) (version 2) | ecosystem: Environmental > Aquatic > Deep subsurface > Groundwater >... | reverse complement strand
TACCCTTTGGTGATGCGGTTGACCCATGTCTCCAACTCTTCGCGGTTAAAGAGGTCCTCTAAGCTCCACATTCGGCTGAGATGCTGCGCTTTGTCGAACTTGTCCTGCGGCACGTCGCCGACCCGCTGTGTCGGAGAATCGCTGATGATCTCGCTCGGGTGCTCATGCTCGTACGCTACCACTTTGTGGTAGAGGATGTCGTACTCCTCGTCCGTCGTGATCGGGTCATCGAGGACATAATAGTGGTAGGAGTATTTTTTGAGCTGTTCTACGGCGCTCTTATAGTCGGTTTGGGTCATTAAGATTCTCGTCTTTTAATCGGCAATGTAAAGTGTTTGTGTGATTTTACGCAAAAGTTTATAAATAAGAACATGATGTCCTTTTCTTTTTAGTCAAGAAAAGAACGAAAAGAAAATGAAACTATTATACTTTTCTGTTTAGTCAGAAAAGTATCAAAAGAGCATACCATGATCCATGAACGCACGTTCCTCTCGGCACTACTGCCTTCGGAACGGCTCTACGTGATGGCTCACGGGAATATTACTGTTAAAATATTTTCGCGAAGCGAAAATCAATGGAGAATCAGTCTTTCGAGTATCCTTGTAAGCCGCATGCGTAGGCAGTAGTGCCGAAAGCATGCGAGCGATTTACTCGAAAGACGAGGTTTTTTTCACAGAAACATCGCTACGCGAGCGGTTCCCTTGTTTTGGTTACTTTTTTTACCGGAACAAAAAAAGTGACACGGCTTTAGTCTCGATCATGCTTATTGCCGTGACCTTTATTCCCATGATCATTTCCTCGGCCATTGTCCCGGTGGTCATACCCGCGATCACCGTGTCTTTCCTGATAACGGGGAACATACTCGCGCTCGTACCAGTCGTTGTGTACAAAGAAAACCCGCTCGCCGCAGGCACCGTATTCGTGACAGTGCTTTTTCCAATTTTTGGCATGCCCCGGCGGAACGCGCAAATAAATCGGCCCTCGATGCATCGGTATCCCATGCTCAATAATGACCGCCTGTTTATAGATTAGTCTCGGCTGCGGGAAATCACCGATATCAATCCGACCATAGAAACCCGGCTGACCGACGGTAACCGAAACACCGACATCGGCAGCAAGTGCCGGTGCCGTAAAAGTGGCAGCGGCCATTACCGCTGATAGGAGAAAACGCTTCATTGTGACCCCTTTTTTCAAAAATTACTGCTTTACTATAACATAAAATTAACTAATTTTACAGATTCTATTGTAAAGCCAGAAAATACTCGATTTCCGCCTCGATCTTCGGTGCGGCGGATGTCGCTTTCTCGATATAGAGGGTTTTAAAAAACGGATCGAGCGTATCATCGGATTCAAGATTGTTGAGAATCGAGTATTCAAACCACTGCGCGATCCACGCCGTATTGATCACCTGGCCGCTGGAACCTATGACGACGAACAAATCACACTCTTCGATGGCACGCTGAAGCTCGGCGTACATCGGTGCCTCTTCCCCGAACATCACGACGTTGTGGCGGATGTTATCGCCCTCGCACGACGGGCACGTCGCACCCTTCTGCGACTCATAACCGATCTCAAACACCCGACCGCACTCTTCGCATCGCAACTCGGTGAGGGTTCCGTGCAGATGGATCACATCGGGACATCCCGCACGTTCGAACATATCGTCGACATTTTGGGTCAATACCTCGATCTGTTCGGGATGGCGTCGTTTGAGACGCGCCACCATCTCATGGGCGGCATTGGGGAGTTTGTCGCGTAGGTCAGCTCTTCGGGCATCGTAGAAATCGCTTACCAGTTTGGGATTGCGCTCGAACTCCTCTACCGAGCATACTTCCATCACGTCGTACTCTTCCCATAATCCGTTTGCATCGCGAAACGTGCGGATGCCGCTCTCTGCACTGATCCCCGCACCGCTAAGAATAAGGACTTTTTTCATACAATCTCCTTAGACCAAACAACTTTCGTCTCGATTCTCACCCTATAGCTAATTAACCAAAAAAGATGAAATTCCTATCTAGTACAGGGTTGTAAGTCTTTTTTAGTCATGGTCGAGGCATCTTATTTTGGAGAGCAGTGAGAAACCTTGGATCAAGTTCTGCATGACGTGGTGTTGCCTCAGCCAGCTTAATTTTTTTCCATGCCTCAGCAAAGTTGCCAGCATAGAACAACATAATGGCCCAGTTTTGAAGGTTTAGTGTATGTTGCGGAGCTTTTTCGTGAATGCGAGCAAAACGGGTGAACGCGTCGTTGAGCATGGCTTTATTTTTTGTTTGAGCACCAATGACGCCAAGAAGCTTGGCATAGTCTACGGAAAAATCTATGTCATCACCGATAATACGGTCTGCCTCTGCGAAGAGCGTTAATGATTCATTGAGTTTTCCCGAACCTGCCTCAAATGCAGCCATTCCCCAAAGGGCATTACCGTTTGAACTATCCAGTAGCCATGCTTGGTTAAAGCGCTTCATCGCATCCGGTGCATTTCCCTGCCGCAGAAACTGCCAACCACGGGTAGCGACGTCTACTGCAGCTTTCTTTCGGTCGCCCTTGTAGTAACTGTCAATGTTTGCAAGAAACTTTTCATCAGCTGCTTTCTGCGCATCATTCTTCGGCTGTACACCGTACTTTGGCTGAAGGTTAATGTCCTGTACAAAGGCGTTCGATGCCAGCAAACTTAACGTAAATGAAAGAGTAATGAGAAGAATTCGGATGATCACCATAAAAACCCCTAACTATGTATTCCTACAATATACTTGATTACCAAACATTCAAGAGATGACATGCAACATATCTAAATATCGAAGTTGGTGCGCAATATTCAACAAAATGAAATATTTTAAAGATTTTACTGTGAAACGAAAAAATATACAAATACAGAAGATAAAAAAGTAGAGTCCCGATTCCTGGGAAAACAGTGATTCTTAGAGGTGAACCACTTTCACCCTAATAGAGAGCAGCACTGAAACACTTGAGAGACTAAAATATTTTTTGAGATGTTCTACGGCGGTTTTATAGTCAGTTTGGGTCATAGATCGATACTTTCAGGAATAAAGTTTTGGTGATTGATAAGCGAAAGAATTATAATTTCATCTTCGCGTATAACATAAACAACGGTATAACCTTTATAAATCATATCGCGGACTCTCTCATCGTCATAATAAATAGACTTTCGGCATCGATACGGCATTTCAGCCAGTGAACGGCATTTGTCAAAAAACTCTTGTTTAAACGTTTTTGCTGCTTTGGGTTTATCCAATGCTATTATGTCGATCTGTTCGGTCAGTAAATATAAAAATTCAGGATCGAATTTAATCTTCATAACGCGCTAACATATCATCAAGAATTTTTTCTGCTTCTTCAATGGTATAGAGTTTTACTTTACCACTATCGAGTGCTTTCATCTGACGCTCTACGGTCTGTTTGTCCGCTTCAAACTTTCGGCGTCGAATCTCTTCATCGATCAATACTTCAAGTTCATCATTACGAAGTAAAACAAAATCGAGTTTATTGTTTTTGAGGACGCCGATTTTATCGACTTCGTGATTGGCGAGTTTGGAAAGGACTGCACCGAAATTTTTCGCGACATCGGTCGAACTCATCAGTTCATTGGGTTTGTAGGTTACCATCGTAATCTCCCGTATAATCTTACGGAATATTATACAAGGTTTTTAGAAAAATTCAGGAAATTGTTGATTTTGCTACTAAAAAACAGCCTGTCCCCTTTTTCCTTTTCTCTCATTATTTTTGATTCTCTTTTGAATATTGCCATAGTGCTTGATCTAAAATTCGCATAGAAACGTTGTTGTTATTTGCAAGTGATCGACAAAACTCTACATAGTTCCACCAAAAAGCAAATGTATATTGTGTAGGCACTTTAACTGTGATAGACCACAAAGCTCTAAAATCAAGGATTGGATATTCGCCCGCATCAAAAAAGTGTAAGATTACTGAAGCTGTAGGCCAACTTACTCCATCAAGATTTGTGAGTATCTGAATTTTTGTTCGTTCGCATTTTGTAGATAAAGCAAATTTTGTAATTTCGACAATGTACTCATCAGTGTTTTTTTGCACATGTATAGAACTCCTTGGGGCTTTCCAATATGCTATTTGAGTTAAATCATCTTTTGTCAAAAAGCCACGATTCAAGATATCTTCTTTCAAAGCGATGATATTATCATCTATTTGATAACTGTAGCAATCAGCATATGATTTGATTTTAGTTTCATCAAATTTAAGCTTTGGATTCATTTATTTTTTCCCTAGTATAACGTTTAAAATGACCAATTAAAAAGCCGCCTGCGGGTTTTTGATTATAGTTTCCTTAGGTTTGTTATCTACCTTATTTCTTCGTGTTATTAATTATTTTTATACCAGTCAAGAAGTTTATTGACATCAATTTTTTCAAATGAAATCATTGACTGATAAAGAAATACTTGTATTTCCTTTCTGCCTGCTAACTCAAAGATTGCAGAATTTAATAACCAGTTATATTCACTTCCAGCACCAAATTCCCAAGCTTTGTTTGCGATTTTACAAAGTATTGCAGCTTCAGTTACCGGTGTTAAAGAAAGGTGACCCTCTTTGGATTTAAGTCGCACATAATTTTTATACTCAGTAATACATAGATGAAAATTCCAAGGGATATCTTGTCTAGCAACTACTCTAACAGCAATATTTTCTATTCTCAACTTAGAAAAGTATGAAATGTGCTTTTCTACAAAGTTTTTCCATTCATCTATTCGTAAGTTTTCAGCTATTACATTATTATATATCCAAAATAAATACAACATTGGAGCACGCTGACTATCTGGTGTTTGCAAGAAAATCTCTTTGATTTTTTCCATAATTTGCGTCAACTCTGTTACTTGATTTTGTTCTAGCTGTCCTAAAAAAGCTCCTAACCTTCTGTTTACAGTTTTCGCATTGAATGATTCAGATTGCCATATCCAATACTGTGGTGCCATTTCTACTTTCATAATACAAGGTAGATCTTCTCTATAATCAAATTTTTCTTGATCAATAGATGGCAATGAATAGATATAGTTTGTCAAGATATGTGTCGTTAACCTAAACAATCCTCTATATGTAAGATATGGATTTTCGGAAAAAGTAAAAACATCATTTTTGCCAAATTCAGGATGCCTAATCTGATCTTGTATCGTCTGTAAAGAATGCACAAACTTTGATCGCATTTTATAAGTATTTCGTAAAGACTGTACTAGTTGACTTTTTCTGAGAGGAATTTGTACACCATCGGCTTCATTAATAAAAAAAGAATCAGCAATATTTTCTTCGACAAATGAAATAAATCTACGTTGAAGTTTGAAATTTTTATCTTGTAGAAGAATATTTTTAATCTCTAAAGATTTTTCATCGGGAATTTGCTCAAGTACGGATTCTAGTTTTCTCTTATTATCTTGATCCCAATCCTCCCAAGTAGATTGCGCGTCATTGGAAGTTTGACTAAGGGATTCAATACAATAAACAAGCATAGAATAAGCTTGATCTATATTGTAGCTAAGCGTTTCAATAGAATCAGAAATACTTCTTAATGCAATAATAATTTTTTTATAGGATTGCCGTTCAAGAGAAATTACCTTATTTGTTATCTTGATAAAATTTTCAATTTTTGTATTAGTAAGAACTGTATTGAACTTTACTTTTTCTTCCAAAAATTGTGTGGCATTATTACGTTTAATATTTTTATTTTTTATAGGTGAGCATATTCTGATTACTTGTTCTCTGTATTCTGAGAAGTATGCTTCCAATCCAAAGGAGCATAGCAATTTAAATTGTTCTAATATTTCATCATCTCCACAACGTACAAGTAATCCATCTTGCTCAATCTGATTTTTATAATTAAAAACAAAGCCAGTAATATCACCTGAATCATCAACAGGCTCTAATACACCTATTGCAGTTTTAATTGGTGCATACCATTTGCAGTTTGAGTATAAAATACCTTTACCTTCATGACAATGAGTATCTAAACCAGTAAAAAATTTTCCAGAAATTATTTGCAGCAACTAGAAACCTTCTTACTTAAATATTCATTCCAAAGATATACCATTAGACTCAATTCCTAATAGATCATCGAACACTTAGAATATCAAATTTATCCATCAAAATTAAACAAAATGACATATTTTAAAGATTTTACTGTGAAATGAGAAAGTTTTCAAGGGAAAAAGGGATAGATCCCGTATCGAGCCCTAAAGGATTTCCTACGGTCATACGGGATGACATAAAGATGGATTCCCAATCAAGTCGGGAATGACGAAACACCCTTCGACTTACCTATAGGGCACAAGCGCTCAGGGCGAACGGAAAAAAAGATAACGGTTACTTAGAGCCTCACAACTTTCGCCCCAAATCCCCCCATATGCGCAGGCGCATCGGAAAAACTTTTGACACTCGGATGGCCTTTTAGAAACTCTTTGACGGCGTAGGCCAGTTTCCCCGTCCCGATCCCGTGATAGATCAATACCTCATCAAACCCTTGGAGCAGTGCATCGGAGAGGAATTTATCCATCCGCTCGCATGCCTCTTCCCCGCGCAATCCGTGAAGGTCGAGTTTGAGACCGCTTTTTTGCTCGATCTGCGAGGTGACGGTAACTTTAGGCTTTTTCGGGAGGTTGCCGCTGGGTTTGAGATCGCTCAGTTTCACCCGTAACCGCATCCCCTCGACCTCGATCATCGCGTCTTTCGCCCCGACACTCACGACCGTTCCGCGCTGGGTGCGGTATTTCACCGTCTGTCCTACTTCGTACTTGATCGGTTCGGGTTCGGCGATCTTGATCGGCTCGGCTTTGGGGAGTTTCGCCTGCGCTTTGTTCAGCTGACGGTGGATGGCTGCCATGTCCATGCCGCGCGCCGCCTCTTTCGCCTCGCGCACCGCTTCGTCATACCCTGCGCGAAGCTTCGCTTTCTCCGCATCCAGATCGCTGCGCAGCTGTTCGCGTGCCTCTTTGAGCGCCGCTTCCTGCGCTTTGAGTGCTTCGAGCCGCTCGTCCACTTCGCGGTTTTTCCGCTTCAGTTCCCGCTCCAGCTCGCTCCCCCGTTCGATCAAAACGCTCAGTTTTTCGTGGTTTTCGCCGTAAAGTGCTTTGGCGCGGGTGATGATAGCGGGATTGATCCCGTAGCGTGACGCCGTCTCAAACGCGTAGCTCTTTCCGATCACCCCTTGCAAAAATTCATAGGTCGGGACGCGACGCTCTTCGTCATACAGCGCCGCCATCAGCTCGACATCCGTTCTATCCGCCATCAATGCGGCGAGGCGCTTGTGGTGGGTCGTAACGATGATCTTTTGACCCCGTTTGATCAGCTCGTCAAGGACGATGGCAAAGAGTGCCGCCGCCTCGTCGCTGTCGGTCCCCAGTTCGATCTCATCGACTCCGACAAGGGCGCTTTTGTGCTCGAAAAGGTGACTGAACTGCACCATCCGCCCCGCAAACGTCGAGATATCGTTGCTGACACTTTGGGGATCGTCGATGACCGCCTCGATCCGCTTGAAACTGCCGATACGCGATTTGTGGGGGTTGATCTTCATCGGGATGAGATATTTCGCCATCAGGCTCGCCGAGAGGAGCGATTTAAGAAGCATCGTTTTACCCCCCGCATTGACCCCCGTGATCATCAGGAGGTTGGAGCGGAAATCGACGCTGATCGGTTTGGGCTTATGGATGGCAGGATGAGAGAACTCTTCGAGGACGACATCGGCGTTGTTTTGGGGTTTGAGGATCGCAAAATCGCGTGCGCGGGCAAACAGCACGCGCGCTTGATAGTGATCGAACCGCTCGAATTCGCGATCACAAAACCCGATAAAGGGGACGAGGTTCGAGAGTTTTGCCGAAAAACGCTTCGCGTATTCATAGAGCTTCGTCTCCCGCTCCTGCATCACATAGCGCAGCTGCTCTTTGGAGCGGAGCACCGCATCGGGAGCGACATAGAAAAAACCCGCTCCCGTACGTCCGACGACCGAGCCTTTGAGGACGTGGTTGAATCCGCCGCGCACCAACAGCGTCTCTTCATCGTTGATGTAGTGGATCTGGGTATCGACGAGATAGGGGGTCAGTTTTTGGGTATGAAAGAGGCGCTTGATGGAATCGTTGATCTCCGTTTTGATCGCTTTGATCCGCTGCGCGATCTTATAAAGCTCTTCGTCGCGCGATTCGATGAAGTTCCCCTCATGGTCGAAATACTCATCAATCTCGCCGAACGGTTCGGGGATGATGATCGTCTCCATCCATTCGCCGATAATGCCGCTGTAATTTTGGTTTCGCATCAGACGAAAATAGCGGACGACTTTAAGCAGTTCATGTATCTCTTCAAAGCGCAAAACCCCCTGTTTTTTCAGGTGGTTGATGATCGTCTCAAACGATACGCTCTTCGGCGGAGCTTTGAGCTCCAGTGCATCGAGTGCCTGAATGTAGCGGAAATGCCGTTCCTGATCTCCGGGAATGGCGATGTTTTGCTCTCTGGAGAAAAACTGCTCCAACGAAGCGATATGAGAAAGGAGATCGAGCTTTCCGAAAAGCTCGGCGAGGTTAGAGGAGAGACGCGTCATTGACACTCACGCGCATTAAAGATTTGCTGAAAATATTTCGTTCCGCGGTTCCCCACAAAACTCTGTGTCCCGACGCTGTAATCGAATGTGGTGCTGTTGACCTCGATCCCCCGACACATCAGCGTTTGACCCTGCTCATATTTCAGTACGACGCTGTTGACCTGTTCGCGATCACGGTCGCTCTGGATATTATAGGCGATCGCCCCTATGACCAACAGTGTGACGACGAGAGAGATTATCCCCTTTTGCTTTGCGCTGAGTTCCGTAAAATAGTGCATCAATGCAAAGACAAGGGCGACGATCCCGAACCAGAGGAGATACGCCATAACTTACTTCGTTCCTCTGAGCTGATAGGTCAAATCCCCTGCCCCGAATCCGACGATAACGTTTTTATCGTACGTTTTCACCACTTCATCCGCAACGATCACCTGAATCGTATCCCCTTCGCGGTGAAGTTTATCGGCCATAATAAGGTTATACCCTCCGAAGCGCCCTTCAAAATCGATCTCACGAGGCTCTTCGCTCGCGGCCCATACCGGAAGAATAATCAGTGTATCGCACCCTTCGAAGCACTCGACAAAGGCATCGAGGTTATCGATGGTACGGGAATATTTATGCGGCTGCCAAATGGCTACGATACGTTCAAACCCTTTGAGCTCGGTATAGGTTTTAAGAGACTGCATCGTCGCTTTAATCTCGGTCGGGTGGTGGGCGTAATCGTCGATAATGACGCGGTCGCTCCCTTTGAAAATCACGTCGAAGCGTTTTTTGATTCCGCGGAAATTGAGCAAACGGACACGGATTGAAGCGATACTCATCGTTTGTGCCGCAGCCATAATCGCCAATGACGCATCCATCGCGATATGTTCACCGAATCCCCACACTTCAAACTCTCCGAATCCTTTGAGGTGAAAACGGGTGTAGGGCTCATCATCGATCAATGTATAGGTGATATTGGTAATATCGACGCTCGGATACAAACGCAGCGCATCGCACTCCAGCGTTGCCATAAAAGGGTCTTCCGCATTGATAACCCGCACGCTTCCCATCTCGACGAAACGTTTGTAGGCATTGTGAAACTCGTCGATATTGTAGTTGTAATACTCCATATGCTCCGGTTCGGCATTGGTGACGATCGAGCAGTACGGATTCGAGTTCAAAAAGCTGCCGTCAGACTCATCCGCTTCGAACAGCATCACATCGGTACTGCCGTCATATCGGACGTTGGAGCCGAACCCTTTGGATTCCGCACCGATAATCGCACTTCCGTCCATAATCGCCGCCAAAATTGCCGTCGTCGTGCTCTTTCCGTGCGCTCCGCACACCGCATACACTTTTTTCTCACTCAAAATACGCAGCAATGCATCGCGGCGATGCAGCACTTCGATCCCGCGGCGATGGGCTTCCACGATCTCAGAGTTGGTCGGTCGGATAATCGCCGAATGGATCACCAAATCGCACCCCTCAGGGATATTCGACGCGTCATGCCCGATGTGAACCGTAATGCCGCGATCGTGTAGCCGCTGCGTAATGTGCGTCTCTTTCATGTCCGAGCCGCTTACTTCGTGTCCGCTGAAGCGCATGTATTTTGCCAGTCCCGAAATACCGATCCCGCCGATGCCGATAAAATGAATTTTCATTGTGAAATTTCCTTTTTAAAATAGCTGATATAAAATTTTCCGCCGTTTTGTGTTGCGGCCATATCGACATATTCGTCGATAAAATCGTCAAACGAAATCCGTGAATCACACCCTGCACGATGCACTTTCATCGCTGCAGAAAACGCGTCGTCATTGCTGATTCCGCCGAGCACCTCGAACAATGCGCTCGCATCGGTCGCGCTTCCCGCACTGTAATGCTCGATTGCGTATTCGTACAAGGCGCGAAGGGTTGCAAAATCCTGCACTTCGGTCATATCGAGCTTTTCGAGATTTTCCAATGCGTTCGTCAGACGCTCCAGCGCCAAATCGAGGATATTGGCATAATAGGCCATCAGCGTATCTTCGTCAAACGTCTCATGCGCCTGAGATTCAAGAACATACAAAGAGGCGATATCCCCCTCGCTTTGCGCTTGGAAAATTTTTTCTTTCAACTCTTTCATGACAATGCCTCCTTTAAGCGTTCAAGTGCTTGGATGGTTCGTACCGTCTCTTCGACAAGAGCGATACGGATATAGCCGATTCCCGGGTTTTCGCCGCGTGCATCCTCACGTGCCAAAAACTCTCCCGGCAACACTTTGACGTTGTAATCACGGTAAAGTCTTTGGGTAAATTCGAGTGCGTTAGGGACTTTGAGCCAGAGATAAAACGTAGCATCGGAGGTTGTGATCCCCAAAATCTCCTGCGCCGCTTTGAAATTTTCAGCATACACCGCGCGTGCACGCTCGACATGGTATTCATCCGCCCACGCCATCGCGGAAGCGGCTTGCAGCGGAAGCGGAGAAGCGCATCCGACATAGGTACGATACTGTGCGTATCCTTTTAAAATTGAGCCGTCTCCCGCGATAAATCCGCTGCGAAGACCCGGTGCGGAAGAGCGTTTGGAGATCGAGTTGATAACGAGGACGTTTTTGAACGAGCTGTTGCCGACATAGACCGACGCTTCGAGAAGCGAGGGGACTTTCTGATCGGTATAAATCTCGCTGTAACACTCGTCGTTGATAAGGCAAAAATCGTGTTTGAGGGCCAGTTTGACCCAATCGCCCAATTCTTCGAGGCTCAATACCGATGCCGTCGGATTGTTGGGAAAATTCAAAATCACGAGATCGCATCCAGCGAGTTCCGCTTCATTAATAACCGGTTTGAACCCGTTTTGCTCGCTCAGGTTCAAATGGATCACTTTCGCGCGTGACGCGATCGCAGAGCCCTCATAAATCTGATAAAACGGGTTCGTATACGCCATGACCGGCTCTTTTTTATCGAACAGATAGTACTGCGGGAAATTAAAAAGCACTTCGCGGGTCCCGAATGAACTGACCAATTCATTCGCTTTTAGTTTTACCCCGAATCGGCGTTCGACAAAACCGCGCATCGAATCGTTCAGATAGCTTTCCCCTGCCGTTTTCGGATAGCGGCGCAGCTCTTCGGAGTGTTTGGCAAGCGATTTTTGGATAAAAGCGGGGGTCTCGAACTGCGGTTCCCCGATCGTCAAAGCGATAGGCGAATAGGCAGGATTTGGGGTAATCCCCTCCAGTAAAGCGGTGAGTTTTTCAAATGGGTACGGTTCAAAATGCAAAGGACGGTCTTTATAATGGAATTAATAGCTATATTATAGCGTTGTGAGGCTGTAATTCAATAAGCATCCGTCTCTTTTTTCGTCCCCGTCTCTTATGCGCTCCTAATTCATCATCGGTGCAGCTGGATAAACATATCCACCAGTTTTTCATCCAATTGCATATGCATCTCACGCTTCATTAACAGCAATGCTTCAAAACTGGTGTAGTTTTCACGAAAAGTCCGGTTGGTCGTAAGGGCATCAAAAACATCGCATACACCGATAATACGGGCATTTTGAGGAATCAGTTTCCCTCGAAGGCCATCGGGATACCCTGACCCGTCCAACCTTTCGTGATGATGCCGAATTCCTTTTAAAATCGTTTGATTTTCGATTCCGTTTTGCTCCAATATCTCACACCCCATCTGCGAGTGGTGTTTGATCGATTCAAATTCATCATCGTCCAACGAAGACGATTTTTCCAAAATAGATTCATCGATCCGCAGCTTGCCGATATCATGCAACAGTGCTGAAAAAGAGAGATCGATGAGTTCTTCATTGTCCATTTTCAGCATAATGCCCAGAATCGTAGCAAAATAGGCGACATTGGTACTGTGATTATGTGTTGAATAGGTGTCGGGAAGTATTTTTAGAATAATCGGCAATACATGAGTCTTATAGGAAAGAACATTTACGATTTCATTCACACAACCTGAGAGAGCATCAAGAGGAAGTTTTTCGTTTCCGCTTTCAAAAATAGACCCCATTAATTCCGATACCGTCGAATAGACAAAAAAAAGCCTCTTTTCGATTTCACTCATCGCCGATGATTTCTCTTTGATCGCTAATGCTTCAGATAACGGATCCAGCTTATTCATCTTCTCTTCATCCAAAGAGATCATGGCAGAGTGGGAAAAATACGATTTTAGTTTTTTGACATCATGATTAACTATATAAATTCTTTCCTGCTGTAAAAGTTTATTATAGAGACTCTCATTCAATAAAGTTCCGGCTTCGATGATAATGACGAAATCATTATAGCGTTTGACATAAACGTCAAAAGGGACTACCTCACCTTTGACAAACTTATCCGTTTTTAAAGGTAGATATTGATCGTTTATAATTAATCGGACTACTTTTGCCATTCGTGTTTCGGTTATCCCTTATTAATCTTATAGATACTCAAAAAAATATTTTCTTGATTATTAAAGGCGAAATTATATAGCTAGTAAGTCATTTTCGGGTTATTTTTTCCCAGCGGTATTTTTTCTTCCGATCCGTTCACCATCCGTTCAAAATCTTTGATTGTGTGTTTGCTGATTACCATATAACGCCCCAACGCCATCGTATTATCACGGGATGACGCATGCTTGCGATCGATCGTAAACGCCGCCGCATATCCTGCTTTCTTGGCATCAACAAGGAGCGCATCATCGTAAATACCGAATACCCATGCGAGGTATTTGATCTCGTGGCCCGTCTTCTCTTCGAGTTTTTTCTTTGAACCGCCGAGCTGTTTGTCAACCGACTTGGCATACTCTTCGCTAGAGAGTTTTTTCTTCTCATGGTTGAAATTCGGATGCCAATAGGTGTGCGACTCGACATGAAACAGTTTCGTTGTTTCAAGCTCGCGGATCTGATCCCACGTCATCGCATACTTGGCGTTGGAGATCGCACTCGGATAGATAAAGAGGGTTACGGGGATTTTGTATTTTTTAACGATCGGAGCCATATCGCTATAGACGCTTTTATGCCCGTCATCGACGGTGATGACAACCGATTTTGCAGGGATCGATTTGATTTTGCCCTGAAGATATCCGGCAGCCGTATCCAAAGAAATAACCGTATAACCGTTGGTTTTCAACCACTCCATCTGCTCAGTAAACGCAGTGGATTTGATCGTCATCGAATCGACCGCTTCGGCACCGAAACGGTGATAACACAAAACAGGGACTTTTCTATCGCTCGCCGCACCCCATAGAACACCCATTAATACCGCCAAAATCACAACCAAACGAACCATTGCACCCACCCTGAAAAAATTGGTGGGATTATACTGCATCTTTCCCCTTTGTGATTAATATTATTAACAATTTGTTCTTGACATTCAACCTAAAAATGAATTAGAATTCGCCCAATTAGTTGCATAGTCAACTATTAGGAGTTTAGATTATGAATCGATGCGAATGCCCGACCCATGAATCATTAGGTTGTTTAAGCAACCATGCCGCTTTCGCCGCACGTAACTATCTGACACGGCAACTCGCCCTTCACGGTATCGATATGACGATTGAGCAGTTTAAAGTGATGGTGGTTTTGTGGAAAGAAGGAAGTTCTACCCAACAAAATATTGCCGATTTCGTCGGCAAAGACAAAACCAGCATTACCCGGCTGATCGCCGGTTTGGAAAAACGTTCTCTGATCCAAAGGGCAACTGCGTGTCAGGACAAACGGTGCAATCATGTCACCCTTACCCCTCAGGGAATCGCGCTTGAACAGCCAACCATGAAAGTGTTGGAAGAAGCTACCCGATACCTCCATGAGGGGATCGATCCTGACGATCTGGCTATAGCCCTGCGCGTATTAAAACAAATGTGCCTTACCCTAAACTACACCCCAAAGGAATCCGAATGAATCGTCTCACCACACTCTCCCTCTCAGCCGCATTGATCTTAGTGTTCGGCGGATGTGAACGTCCCAAAGCCGCAGGAATGGAAAAACCGCCTGAAGGCCCTGTGCCCGTGACAGCTTCCGAAGTCAAAACGGGTAATTTCCCTGCCCTCTTGCAAGCGACAGGACAAACACAGGCATTTAATACCGTACAGGTATTTGCCCGGGTCAACGGATATCTGCAAAAACGTTCTTACACCGAAGGCTCAGCCGTAAAACAGGGTGAGACGTTATTCGTTATCGATCCGAGCGATCTGAAAAATTCTCTTAACAATGCCAAAGCCGCCTATGATCTCGCTTCCGCGAACTATACCAATGCAAAAGCGGTCCTCAATCGTATCAAACCGCTTGCAGAAGCCAATGCCGCAAGTCAGCAGGATCTCGATACCGCAACCGCCAATGAACGCAATAGCGCTGCGGCATTATCGGCTGCAAAGGCCTCATTGGAACAGGCGAAACTGAACCTCAGCTATACCACCGTTACCGCTCCGATCAGCGGTTTTGTCGACAAATCCAAAATCGATGTCGGTACCTACGTTGCCGCCGGAGCCAACGGATTACTCACAACCGTCTATCAGACCGATCCGATGTACGTCAATTTTACCTTTACCGAAAATGAAAAGCTTGCCCGTCAAAATGCGATTACATCGGGACGCCTTGTTCCGCCGAAAGACGGTAAATACGAAATCGAGCTTACCCTTAGTGACGGAACGACATTGTCACGAAAAGGGTCTATTAACTTTATCGCACCGTTTGTCGATTCGACAACCGGAAACATCACGTATCGCGCCGTAATCGATAATAGCGACCGCAAACTGCTCCCCGGACAGTTTGTTCAGGTCAAAGTCAAAGGGATGGAGTGGAGAAATGCCCTCTATGTTCCCCAAAAAACACTTCTGACAGGTCCGCAAGGAAAATTTGTCTATGCCATCGAAGCAAACAATACCGTTAGCGCAAAACCGGTTGTACCGGGAGAATGGGTAGGGGAAAACATCCTGATCGAAAGCGGAGTCAATGCGGGAGATAAAATCGCCGCGGACGGCCTTCCTAAACTCAAACCGGGAGCGGAAGTCATTCCGAATACGAAATAATTATGTTTAGTAAATTTTTTATCAATCGCCCTATCTTTTCAGCAGTCATCGCCATGATAATCATGCTGCTCGGATTTGTGGCGATCAAGACCCTTCCGATTTCGCAGTTGCCGAATCTCACTCCCCCTACCGTTGTCGTTACGGCACAATATCCGGGAGCCGATGCGCAAACGATCGCCAATAACATTCTGACCCCTCTGGAATCACAAATCTCGGGGGCGGACGGATTGATGTACATGTCGTCCAAAGCGGCGGCACTGCCGGGAAGCGCGACAATCACCTGTACCTTCAATATCGGCGTTAACCAGGACATGGCAGCGGTCGATGTTCAAAACCGCATTAACTCGGTTCTGGCTCAGCTTCCCCAAACTACCCGTGATCTGGGTGTAACCGTACAAAAGAAAACGTCCGATATCTTGCTGATCGTCGCTATCACCTCTCCCGATGGAAGCTATGATGCGACCGGGATCAGTAACTATATCTCCGCCAATCTTCTTGACGAAGTCAAAAAAATCCCCGGTGCCGGAAGAAGCCAAATTTTCGGCCAACGCGACTATGCGATGCGGGTCTGGCTTAACCCTGACAAAATGGCGTCTCTGGGGGTAAGTACTTCTGAAATCGCCGCGGCGATCAAAGATCAAAATCTGCAGGTATCCCCAGGACGTTTAGGACAGGCTCCGACGAATGATGAGCAGATGTGGACTTTACAGCTCACCTCTAAAGGGCGCTTTTCAACTCCCGAGGAGTTCCAAAATATCATTGTCAGAGCAAAAAATGACGGCTCAATGATCCGTCTGCGCGACGTTGCCCGTGTCGAACTGGGCAGCCAGAACTACGAATTTTTCGGACGGGTCAACGGGAAACCGGCCGCAATGATCGGGATTTTTGCCGACGTCAATGCCAACGCGCTCGATACTTCCGCCGCGGTCGCCGCGAAAATGGAAAAACTTTCCAAAAAATTCCCGAAAGGAATTACCTACGATATCCCGTACGATACGACCGATTTCGTCAAAATCTCAATTGAAGAGGTCGTATTTACACTTCTGGCATCCATCGTACTGGTTAGTATGGTTATTTACCTCTTTTTGCAAAGTTCCCGTGCGGCAATGATTCCGATCATGTCGATCCCGATCTCGCTTACGGGTGCCTTTATCGGAATGTATCTATTGGGGTATTCGATCAACACCCTCACCCTTTTCGGTCTGGTACTTGCCATCGGTATCGTCGTAGATGATGCCATCGTCGTTATCGAGAATATGGAGCGGATACTTCAGCATGAAAAACTCTCACCGCGTGAAGCGGCGATCAAAGCGATGGCTCAGATTTCAGGTCCCGTCGTCGCGATCGTCCTTGTCATGTGTGCCGTCTTTATTCCGGCTACGTTTTTAGGGGGAATGACGGGGCAGCTCTATAAACAATTTGCCGCCACTATCGCCATTTCCGTCGTTTTCTCAGGATTTATGGCGCTTACGTTTGCTCCGGCAATCGGCGCGTTGATCCTTAAACATCATGAAAATGAGCCTGCCCGATTTTTCCGCTGGTTTAACCGGGCATTCGGGAATATGACCGAAAACTACGTGCGCCGCTCCGGTTATATGATCCGCAAATCGCTTATTTTTCTGGTTATCTATCTTTCAACCTACTTTTTCATCGGTTTTTTCCACAAAACACTCCCCAGTGCTTTTTTACCGATGGAAGATCAGGGGTATTTCATTACGAGTATCAACCTCCCTGAGGGTGCGACGGCGAACCGGACACTGGAAGTTGTCAAAGAGGTTGAAGCGATCTTGGCGCAACAAGAGGGTATTTACAAATATACCGCCATTACAGGGCTCAATGTCCTCACATTTTCCCAAGAGCCGAACTCCGCCGTTATTTTCACACGACTCAAACCGTGGTCTGAACGTCCTAGCAAAGAGTTGGCGGTATTCGGTATTCTAAATTCGCTCGGACCGAAATTCGCCTCTATCAAAGAGGCCAAAGTTTTC
>Ga0209340_1001399_pt1 | contig 17535 bp, 12 predicted proteins | sample EPASupsiteSAE323_FD_187266 | JGI IMG/M metagenome (GOLD analysis project Ga0209340, IMG submission 187266) | Bioremediated contaminated groundwater from EPA Superfund site, New Mexico - Sample SAE3-23 (SPAdes) (version 2) | ecosystem: Environmental > Aquatic > Deep subsurface > Groundwater >... | reverse complement strand
CCATTCCTTACTTAGGTCTTGCAGCCTTGCGCGTAAAACGGGTATTGATCCCAACCAGCCAAAACGCATAAACCCTGGAATGGAGGTAATAGTCTTTGTGACGGGCATAGGATTAACCAGCCCTGGGGGCCAACAGAGGGACGTTCCTTTTGTTGGCTATTATTTATTGGTTAAGTATAATAATGAAAAACATCAGAGGGATTATAGGATGAGGGGACCGCGCGAACGCAGCGAAAGTGGCGTGTACCATATAGTATTACGAGGCATCAATCGTCAGGATATCTTTCATGATTATCAGCGGTTTATCGAGACTGTACAGCAGATGTAAGCGGAACAGCAATTTTTTTGTTTACGATTTATAAGCAGGCATTAATAACAGTACTTTTTGGGTCAAAGTTATGTGACTAAGCCTTTATGGTCACTTACACCTTTAATCAAAAGCCATAAGAGTAAAAACAATTCACCCCAAAACGTATATTGATTAATCGTCACATCAAGATGGGGGAAAAGATAGAAGATGAAAAAATCTATCACATAGCCCCAACCCGCGACTATCAACAAAATACCCAGAATTCTGGGAATGAATCCCGACTTGATAACCAAATAAGCCAAAGGGAATAGCCAAAGACCAAAAAATATATCAGCGATAAAAATTCCATGTTTGTTTAGATCCAGAAACAACATCGCCAAAGCTTGCAGTTGTGCTGTCCCCAATACGTTCAGGTAGTCGGCTCCGTTCAAAACCAATAACGCAGCAAATTGGTTAAGACTATTGATGCAAGTTACGGCACTGCCGACCAAAACAAATGAAACCATAAGCAAAGCACAGTTTTTGTTAACAGATCTAAATAACACATATAAGGTGAACGCCAACAATAACCAACATATGGTCATGACTAGATCACTTACAAAACCCAAACGGAAAAGGCATTGAGAAGCCATAATATTATGGGCTGTCATAGAGGCATCTCCAGGCACAATAAGACCTTTACGCACATAAATATCGGTAAAGAAAGCAGTCACTGCGACCATCAGATACAGGAAGCCTGCAATTCTTGCGGTCCTTTGGTTTGTATTCATTTTATCCTCCTTTAGACTCAAGTTTCCGCTGCGTCATGCAACAGACACAATCAATTCCTATATTCAACCGGTGACATTCCGGTTTTATTTTTAAACAATTTGGAAAAGTGCTGGGGATACTCAAATCCTAGTTCACAAGCAATTATATTTACCGGCTTATCAGTTTCGAGGAGCAAGGCTTTAGCCTTTTCAATCAAATAAAAATGGATATGTTCCTGAGTATTTTTGCCTGTTTCTCTTTTTAGAACATCACTTAGATAGTTTGGCGAATACCCCATTTCCTGAGCGCAGTATTTAACACTTGGCAATCCCAGTGATTCCAGTTTATCGGAGTTAAAATAGCATTTTAAAAATTCTTCAAACCGAATAATAACATCCTTGTTTACCTTAGTCCTGGTAATAAATTGGCGGCCATAAAAACGTTTGCAGTAATTGAAAAACAGCTCTAACTGTGAAATGATCAAATCATGGCTGAAGCCATCCATGTTTTGGCTGAACTCATTTTTTATCTCATACACAATATCAGTAATTTTTTGCTTTTCCTGATCCGACAGATGAAGAGCCTCATCTTGATTGTAGGTGAAAAATGTATATTCATTTATCTTTTTACCCAGTGAACTTTTGTATATCAGGTCAGGATGAAAGCAGAGATTCCATCCAATCGATTCTGGTTCTTCAGGTTGATCTTCATCAATATAAACAGCTTGCCCGGGAGCCAAAAACACCAGACTTCCCTCCTGAAAGTCATAGTACTGCCTGCCATATTTGGTCCTGCAGATGGGTCCGTCTTTTAAGTTGATGGAATAAAAACCTGTGATAATATGCAGGTCGGCTGTAGATATTGACGGTTTTATTTTTGAATAGTCAATAAGTGAAATAAGCGGGTGTTTGGGTTTTTCATAGCCAATAAGCTCATGCAATTGCGAGATAGACTCAATTCTTAGGATTCTATCCATATTTTTTCGCCTCTTTCGCTAAGTTTGGCATAAAATACATAGCCTTCTTTTTAATGATCTTATTTACCTAATAATGCTACAACACAGGCAATATTTAAATAAACATATTACTGAATGAGTAATACATTTTACTGATTTATAACTCACAACCAACAAGGGAAATTCCTTTTGTTGGCTTTAATTTTTACTTGCCCTGATACCCTTGCTGAATTCATAATACTTGGCCTAAGACCTGGGCACATTAGTGATATGTAGGGGAGCTAAAGGGAACATAACCGGTTTGGTGGGAACCAATAACCAATATTAATTTTTTTAAAATAGGAGATGCTGATTTGTTTCCGGATAGGATATATTACGAGCCGGCAACTATGGAATATGAACTCGGCAAGATGTTGAAAAATAAATATCCCGATGTTCCTTGGATAGAGATTGAAAGTCATAACAATATTGAGGAGCTTCGGTCCAATTCAAACAAAGAATTTACCAAAATGAAAAGATACCTCATTGTTGGGATAAGGAAAACCCACAAATACGTACCCAATCAAAAGGTATCTGATTTTCTAGTGCCGTATACCTCCTCTGGCTGCAGCGCTATGTGTTTATATTGCTATTTGGTGTGCAATTATAATAAGTGCTCGTATCTGCGGCTTTTTGTTAACCGTGAGCAGATGATGGACAAACTGCTTAAGACCGCTGACTTGTCAGTAAAGGATTTAACATTTGAAATCGGAAGCAACAGCGATCTAGTTTTGGAAAACACCATAACCGGCAACCTGGAATGGACGATCGAGGAATTTGGCAAGAGCAATAAAGGCTTTATTACCTTCCCGACCAAATTCGATATGGTGGAGTCTCTTCTGGCACTAGACCACCGGGGCAGAACGATAATGCGGATGAGTGTAAATCCCCAGCGCATCATTCAAAAAGTCGAATTGGGCACTTCATCATTAACCAACCGGATCAAAGCGCTAAATCAAATGTGCGATGCGGGTTACCAAGTGGGGCTTTTAATTGCTCCCGTCATATTAGTGGATGATTGGATGGAGCAATATTCAGAACTCATCGAGAAACTCTCGGATGAACTTTCTAATAAAGCCAAGAAAGAACTGTTCATCGAAATTATTTTTATGACATATAGTTTTGTGCATAGGGCAATTAATAACGAAGCGCTGCCTAACGCGCTGGAGCTTTACGATAAAACCATGATGACCGGAAGAGGGCGGGGAAAGTATTGTTATCGTGACAATGCACGTGAGCCCTCGGAAATGTTCCTAAGAGAAGCAATAACGCAAAAGCTGGGCAATATACCTGTATTATACGTGGTTTAGCCAGCGGGAACTTACACCTCCACTACCCCTCTAAAAACAATCTCCGGCTTGCCGGTCATAAAAACCGTCTCATCCGTATACTTGACCATCAGGTCGCCGCCTTTGAGCTTGACTAAAATATGCTGATCCTTATTGCAGTAGCCGTTGAGAACCGCTGCCACCACTGCCGCGCAGGCGCTGGTGCCGGCGGCCAGGGTTTCCCCGTTGCCGCGTTCCCAAACCCGCATCTTTAGGGTATTTTGGTCGATGACCGTCACGAATTCGACGTTCACTCTTTCCGAGAATAGGGGAGAGTATTCAAAAGCCGGGCCGATTACATCGATATCGATCCGCTCCAGGATGTCGCTGAAGACGACCGCATGGGGATTCCCCATCGATACGCATGTTATATCATATTCTTCACCCTGAATGGTAACCGGCTGGTTTACAATCTGCTGCCCGGGCAGCTGCACGGGGATCTTCTCCGGTTGGAGCTCGGCCGGACCCATATCCACAGAGACCGAGTGTACCTTATCATTCTGTATAAAGAGTTTGAGCTTTTTGATCCCGCTGAGGGTTTCTATGGAGATCTGATTTTTTACGGTCATGTTATTCTCGTACATATATTTTCCGATACAAGTGAGCGCATTGCCGCTCATTTTCGCCTGGCTGCCATCCAGATTGAACATCTGCATTTTCGCATCGGCCTGATCCGACGGACAGATCAAGACGATCCCATCCGCTCCGATGCCGTAATGCCGGTCGGATAAATACACACTCAGGGATTCCGGGCTGATTATATCCTGCTGGAAGCAATCAAAATAGATGTAATCGTTGCCGCAGGACTGCATTTTAGTAAAATCGAGCTGTAGCCGCTCACTTCTCATTTGATTTATATCCACCAACTCGGTATTGTCCTGGGAATAATGGCTCCTTAAACTATTGGCCAGCGCATTGGCGGTATCCAGGGACGTCATACAAGGGATGGCCGATTCTACTGCCTTGCGCCGCATTTTAAAACTGTCCCGGCTGGGCAGCCGCCCCTTGGAGGAGGTGGAAATAATGTAATTGACCTTGCCGCTTTCCAAAAGGGTCAGGGTATTATCGTGATCTGATTCATAAATCTTCTTGACTGCTGTAACCTTTAAACCGGACCGTTCCAGGTATTTAGCGGTTCCGTCGGTAGCATAAAGGATAAAACCTAACTCGGCGTACTTCCGGGCAATATCTGTAATCTCCGGTTTATCACTGTCTCTTACCGTAATAAGCACTCCGCCCTGCTTCACCATCTTATAGCCGGCGGCCACCAATCCCTTATAAAGGGCTTCAGCCAGGGATTTGCCAATGCCCAGCACCTCACCGGTAGATTTCATCTCCGGCCCCAACTGCACATCGACGTCGATGAGTTTTTCAAAGGAAAAGACCGGCACCTTAACCGCCACATACGGAGGGGTTTTATATAGCCCGGTGCCATAGCCCATATCGATCAGTTTCTCGCCCAGCATGGCTCGGGTGGCCAGATCAACCATCGGCACCCCGGTAACCTTGGTGATATAGGGGATGGTGCGGGAAGAACGGGGATTGACTTCAATTACATAGATTTCTCCGGCATGAATAATATACTGGATATTAATCAGACCCTGGGTGTCCAAAGCCAGGGCCAGCTGTCTGGAAAAATCTATTACTTGGTCCACCAGCTCGCCGCCTAAGTTCCAGGCCGGATAGACCGCGATTGAATCACCGGAATGGATACCGGCCCGTTCAATATGCTCCATGATCCCCGGGATCAGAATATCATCACCGTCACAGATAGCATCGACCTCTATTTCAGTACCGATCAGATATTTATCAATCAAAACCGGATTTTCAATGTCGTAGACCAGAATGATACTCATATATTCGCGGATATCATCATCACTGAAAGCAATAATCATATTCTGGCCGCCCAGCACATAGGAAGGCCGCAGCAGAACGGGATAGCCCAGCTTGTTGGCGGCTGGCAGTGCTTCATCGGTATTCATCACGGTATATCCCTGGGGGCGTTTTATGGACAAACGCTCCAATAAGGCATCAAAACGTTCCCGGTCCTCGGCCGCATCGATGCTGTCCGCGGGCGTACCCAGTATTCTGACTCCATGCGCCTCCAGCGACTTGGTCAGCTTGATGGCCGTCTGGCCGCCGAAAGCAACCACTACCCCGAAGGGCTGCTCAGTATTGATCACATTCAGAGCATCCTCGCTGGTCAAAGGTTCAAAATACAGGCGATCAGCCGTGTCAAAGTCGGTCGATACGGTTTCTGGGTTGTTATTGACGATAACTACCTCATAACCGGCCCGCTTCAGCGCCCAAACGCACTGCACGGAAGCATAATCAAACTCTATGCCCTGGCCAATTCTGATGGGCCCGGAACCAAATACAATAATGGTTTTCTTGGCGCTGTTTCTGGCTTGGATAAACAGAGCCGCCTCATTGACTTCATCATAGGTACTATAAAAATACGGAGTCTCCGCATCAAACTCGGCCGCACAGGTATCCACCATTTTGTAAGAAGCCTTAAGCGGCTGCGGAATATGGCCGCCGGAAAAACGTTCAATGACCTTATCCGGATACCCTAGGATTTTGGCCTTTTTATAAAGTGCCTGGGTTAACGGCCCCGCGGCCAGATCCTTTTCCAATTCGGCGAGATGGGCCAGTTTATACAAAAACCAGCGGTCAACCTTGGTAACTTCATAAATATTATCACAGGAAATGCCCCTTTGCAGGGCGGCAAAGATTACGAATAACCGTTCATCGTTGCACTCGCTGAGCATCCCTTCAATCTGTGCATCACTTAGCTCCTTAAGCTTGGGCAGGTTAAGACTGTCCAGGGAAATCTCGGCACCCCGTACCGCTTTCATGATGGCCTGTTCGAAGCTGGTGCCGATGGCCATTACTTCACCGGTGGCTTTCATCTGAGTGCCCAGCGTACGCTTGGCGTAAACAAATTTATCAAAGGGCCACTTGGGCAGTTTGACTACGACATAATCCAGGGCTGGTTCAAAACAGGCACAGGTCTTCCCGGTTACCGCGTTTTTGATCTCATCCAGGGTATAGCCTACCGCTATTTTGGCGGCTACCTTGGCGATCGGATAGCCGGTAGCCTTCGAGGCCAGGGCCGATGAACGGGATACTCTGGGGTTAACCTCTATTACGGCATACTCGAAACTATCCGGATGCAGCGCAAACTGGCAGTTGCAGCCCCCTTCGACTTTCAAAGCCGTAATAATATTCAGAGCGGCCGAACGCAGCATTTGGTATTCTTTATCGGCCAGAGTCACAGCCGGAGCTATAACAATGCTATCCCCGGTATGCACACCTACCGGATCGAAATTCTCCATGCTGCAGACCGTAATGACATTACCAACCCGATCCCGCATCACTTCAAATTCGATTTCTTTCCACCCGGCGATGCATTGTTCAATGAGCACCTGGTTAATCGGTGAAAGCCGGAGGCCGTTGGTGGCAATGGCCTCAAGTTCTTCCTCATTATATGCAATACCCCCGCCGGTCCCCCCCAGTGTAAAGGCGGGACGGACTATGACCGGATAGGAAATTTCGGCGGCGAAGGCCAAGGCGGCCGGGACGTCGGTTACCACCAATGAAGGAATAACTGGCTCGCCGATCGACTGCATGGTATCCTTAAACATCTGCCGGTCTTCTGCCTTATCTATGGTTTCCGAATTGGCGCCCAGCAGCTTAACGCCTTGTTGGTCCAGAAAGCCCTCTTTAGCCAGCTGCATGGACAGCGTCAGACCGGTTTGTCCGCCCAGGGTGGATAATATGCTGTCCGGTCTTTCCTGGATAATGATTCTTTTAACGGTTTCCAGGGTCAAAGGTTCTATATAGATTTGATCAGCCATCGCGTTATCCGTCATAATCGTGGCGGGATTGGAGTTGATCAGGACTACTTCCAAGCCTTCTTCTTTTAAGGCCCGGCAGGCCTGGGTCCCCGCATAATCAAATTCCGCAGCCTGGCCTATAACAATTGGTCCTGAGCCAATTACCAGAACCTTCTTGATTTCTTGGTTTAGCGGCATGTTGAGTGCTCCTTCCGCATGAGGTCAATGAACTGATCAAATAGATAGCTGGTATCTAAGGGTCCCGCCGATGCCTCGGGATGGAACTGAATCGAGAAAGCCGGCATATTGTGATACTCAATGCCTTCGCAAGTGCCGTCATTGGCATTTATAAAACGCAGGGCGGCCTGGGCCGGCAGACTGTCGGCCACCACCGCGTAGCCATGGTTTTGGCTGGTGATGTATACTCGGCCGGTTTGCAGATCCTGCACCGGCTGGTTGGCCCCGCGATGCCCGTATTTAAGCTTGGCAGTTTTCGCTCCCTGCGCCAGCGCCAACAGCTGATGGCCCAGGCAGATCCCGAAGATCGGTATCCCTGAATCAGTTAGTTGGGCCATTTCGTTAATAATCTCTGTATTGTCAGCCGGATCACCGGGACCGTTGGACAGCATAATCCCATCCGGCTTTAAATCCACGATTTCTTGGGCAGTGGTAAAGGCGGGCACGGTGATAACCTTGCAACCTCGTTTTAACAGTTCGCGGCGGATATTTTCCTTAGCCCCAAAATCCCACAATACCACCCGATATCCGCCGGGTAATCCACCGGCAACGGAAATCTCCCCGGTACAAACACTTTCAACTGCATTTATAATTCTATAGTTTTTAATCTCGGCCAGAGTTTCATCAAGGTTATCTATCGTGGTAGTAATTTTGGCGTTCATGACCCCTACCTCGCGGATGATCCGGGTCAGCTCGCGGGTATCAATGCCACAAACGCCTACTATATTATTCATCTTCAAAAAGGGATCCAGCTCGCCCTCACTGCGGAAATTGGATGGAGATTCACACCACTCCCTAACGATATAGGCCTTTACATGGGGGGAAGAACTTTCAAAGTCAGCCGGGATAATGCCATAATTACCGATTAAGGGAAAGGTCTGCACCACCATTTGTCCATAATAGCTGGGGTCGGTCAATGTTTCCAGATACCCGGTCATCCCGGTGGTAAATACGATCTCACCGACCGTCTCCCCGGACGCCCCGAAAGATTCCCCTTCGAAAACCTGCCCATTTTCCAGGACTATATAGATGCTTTGCTGCACGCTGACCTCTCCTTCTTATATGGAGTTTCTATTATTGAACGCATCTTTCGCAGTTAATTTTGATACGGCGCAGTACGGTAGTGTCATTGCGAGCGAAAATGGCTTCGCCATCGTGTCATTGCGAGCGAAGCGCGGCAATCTTTCCAATAGAAGCTGTAATAGATTGCTTCGCTACGCTCGCAATTATCACGGGTTCAATCCACCACGATAAACGAAAAGCGTTAGACCATTTTTCGTTTACATAACATGGCCGAGGAAGATTGCCGCGTCGCTAACGCTCCTCGCAATGACAAGTTCGCGAGTTTTCGTAGTAATGACAGGTTGGGGTGTCGGGGCGGCAATTCTTTATTCTGTCATTGCGAGCGCAGCGCGGCAATCATCCCCCGTTTTCATAACAATGACAAATACGTTAGTTTTCATAGCAATGACAAAAACGCGAGTTTTTGCAGCAATGACAGAATGGCAAAGCAAGCAGTCTTTTGCTGCTCTAACCTATCAACTGCGAAATTGAGTTATTGAATTATCTGTTCACCGTTTTTTTAGAAAAAGGCGTTTGGGAAATACCCCAAACGCCTTTGTTTGTTGCACTTGTATTCAGCTTTGAAAATAGCACTGCACTTATATTAGCTTCATGTTTAAGAAATTACAATCTATAGAAATTGTATACTTCTTAAATGCGAAATACTTTAAGAAATTTTAGGAATCTCACCATAACTATTATTAGTTGTTGAGCATGTTCAGTTTTTCAGCCACATAGAAAAACAGCCCAAGTAACATGGCTACGATACTGGCGAGGGCCATACCCTTGAGACCGTAGCCGTTAATATTAACCGCCACACCAGAAAGTCCAGTTATAAGTACGACTGAGGTGAGGATAAGATTTACTGATTTTGAGTAGTCCACCTTGGCTTCCACCAGGAGTCTTATACCGGATGCGGCAATCATGCCATAGAGCAGGAAGCTGACGCCGCCGATGACCGCCCAGGGGATGGAGTTGATGAGAAAGGCAACCGGTGCAATGAAGGCGATGAGTATGGATATTACCGCAGCTCCGCCGATAACCCATACGCTGTAAACTCTGGTAACAGCCATAACGCCGATGTTCTCGCCATAAGTAGTCGTTGGCACGGAGCCGACCAGACCGGAAAGGGCAGTGGATATACCGTCGGCGAACAGTGTGCGGTGCAGCCCCGGATCTTTTATGAGATCGCGTTCAACGATTTTACTGGTGACGAGCTGATGGCCGATATGTTCGGCAATAACCACGATTGCCGCTGGCAGTATCACAAAAATTGCATTCCAATGGAACACCGGATGGGCAAAATGCGGCATGATAAATACACTGGAAAGACCGTGCATACCGGCAAACTTTGAAAAATCACACAGCTTATGGGCGCCGGCACCGAGCACCCAGGTGGAGTCGATGATAATGGCGGTCAAATAACCCACCACAATCGCGGTGAGAATCGGAATAACCGAAAAGAATTTTTTGAACATGGCCGAACCAATCACGGCTGTACACAGGGTAACCAGGAACACAATTACGTTTCGCAAATCAATATTGTCGCCGAGAACACCTGCTCCGCTCGCGGCGGTTCCCGCCAGTTCCAGGCCGATAAGGGCGATAACCGCACCCATGGCGGCCGGCGGCATTACTATATCAATCCATCCGGTACCAAACAACTTAATAATTCCTGCAACCAGCATAAACACAATACCTACAATCACGAAGCCACCGAGTGCCAACGCATAATTCCCTGAATTAATGGGTGTACCGAGGATAATGAAAGTAGGCGCCAAAAACGCGAAGCTTGAACCGAGGAAGGCAGGGGCTTTGCCTTTGGTAATCAGGATGAATAAAAGAGTGCCGATACCATTCATGAGCAGTACTACTGACGGGTCCACATGGAATAAGATAGGAACCAGCACTGATGCACCGAACATCGCGAAAAGATGCTGGAGGCTGAGTGCAATTCCAATACCAAAAGGAGGACGCTGTTCGACCTGAATGATTTCTCTTGCCATTATAATCCCCATTTCTCCGGCAACATAAAATTATAATGTTTTCAGCCATTCTGTGCCGGTGAAAATGGCAGCGCCGCTGCGGACAGCTGAATCATACGTTTTGGCTGGTGAACTTCACCAAACTACCTTACGTAGATTCAAAAATCTATATTATGTGCATGTTAATGCACATAAATAGCTATTTGGTTTTTGGGGGATGTTCTATTTAGTACCAAAGATTCTGTCGCCAGCATCGCCGAGACCGGGGACTATGTAACCGTACTCGTTAAGGTGAGAATCCACCGTGCCGCAATATATCTCAACATCCGGGTGCGTTTCAGTAATCTTCTTAATGCCCTCCGGTGCTGCAATAATACACATCAGCTTTATGCTTTTAGTGCCGTAATCTTTTATAAACTGTATGGCCGCACAGGCAGAACCGCCGGTTGCCAGCATAGGATCAAGCACGAACACGTCGCGTTGGTCGATGTCCGGCGGCATCTTGCAATAGTATTTAACCGGTTCCAGCGTTTCCTCGTCACGGTAAAGCCCGATGTGACCGACCTTGGCGTTGGGAACCAGCTGCTTAACGCCATCAACCATTCCCAGCCCGGCCCGCAGTATTGGCACAATCGCCATTTTTTTGCCGCATATAACTTCGGCTTGGGCAACGGCCAGTGGGGTTTCGATTTCAACGGTTTCCAGCGGCAGATTGCGGGTGGCCTCGTAACAAATCAACATGGCAATTTCACTGACCAGCTCGTTGAAAATCTTAGTGCCGGTATTTTTATCGCGCAAAAAAGAAATTTTGTGCTTTATAAGTGGATGCTGCATAATATGTACTTTTGGATTATCCACAATCGTAAACCTCTTTTTTAGGCAGTATACTTTATATTAGTATAATTAACAATAATATTATCTCAACATGTCGTATTTTACCTTGCTGTCACAAGCCACTGGATAAAAAGGTTCCTCATTCTACCACCCTGATCAAGCTACCTGTATGGTCCTGAGATGGCTGATTCGTTTAAAAGGGCAATTCCCATTCCACAAGATACCAGGGATTGCACCAGCTATGAAAACATATATAAAATTGCCGCGGTCACCCCAAAAGCCTTCACGAAAACAAATGGCTTCAACATAAAGACAATTAACCGTAATGCAAGCCGCCATTTTTCAACAAAACCTTATACTCGATACATTTATCAAGGGTATTGATCATGCCCGCTGATTTTGGAGGAATTCGGTGATAAGCTGTGGGCGGTGGTGGTCGAGAAGGTAAGCTAATGCCGGAAGGCAAGCTGATGTTCAGCTTCAAGGAAGGCATCGAAGTATAGGTGTAATTACGCAGAACGTAAAAGTAATAAAATAATGATATTACATTGACAGTAATAGTAGTGTGTCATATAATGCAAATGTGGAGGTAATTATATGAGCGATAACAAAATCACATCCGACCTGCTGCGCGGCCATACCGATACGATGATATTACGGCTTCTATCCGAAGCTGACCGCTACGGATACGAGATTGTCAAGCTGATTGCCGAGCGCTCGGGCGGTGAGTATGAATTGAAGGAAGCCACGATGTATTCCAGCGTCCGGCGGCTTGATGCGGATGGCGATATCGAATGGTATTGGGGCGATGAATCACAGGGCGGACGGCGTAAGTATTTTCGGATTACCGAAAAAGGCAGGTCCACATATGCCAACAACAAAGGCAATTGGGAGTATGCAAAACGCGTACTCGATAAATTATTGTAAGGAGATGAGATGGCATGAATAAGAAATTAAATGACTATTTGAATAGCGTTTTTGCACCCTACGATGGGGTGAAAAGCGTCACCGAACTAAAGGCCGATCTGCTCTCCGATTTACAGGAGCGGTTCTGTGAACTCAAAGCTGAGGGTAAGGACGATGAAACAGCTTTTGAGATGACCATCGATAGTATCGGCGATATTGAACAGACAGTTCATGAAGTTGCTAACCTTTCCCGCTCGCTGGAGCGGCAGTTATTGATCAACTTCAGTGCGAGTAACTTGCCGAAGAGCGACTTCGCAGGTGTTACCGCACATAAAGGGAAATTTGATGCTAGCGCGCTGCGCGGCTCCGACTTTTCGGGCGCGGATTTGACCGGCAGCTCGTTTAAGGCCAGCGATGTGCGCGAAGCCAATTTTGACGGCGCAAATCTGACAGACTGCAGCTTTTACGCTCTGGATCTGGCGGGTGCGAGCTTCCATCGTTCCATTCTTATTCGCACCAATTTCAGCACGTCGTCGCTGGACGGGGCTAAATTCGTCGATGCAAAGCTGATTGATGTCAACCTGACCATAAGTGCCCTGAGAAAGACAATCTTTGAGAACTGTATCTTCAACGGTGTAGACTTCAATAATTCCGACCTGACAGGGTTGTGCCTGGATGGGCAGACCTTTATAGGCGTCAAATTTGGCAAGGCGGCGCTAAATGAAGTGACGTTTCGGGGCGCGACGCTGAAAAATGTGTCTTTCACACCGCCTTTTTCCCTGACCAAGAAATACTACCGCGCCATCAAAACCATTTGCTTTGACAGCGCGACGATGGATAAACTGACCTATGCCGCGCTCAAAGGCATGGAGGCCGATTTATCGAAGGTTACTGTTATATAAGGAATGAAGAATATGCAAAACCAAGCAATTCAAGTAAAAGGGCTGCAAAAGTCCTACAAAAAGCTTCATGTCCTTAAAGTGAATTATCGAAGGAGTGGCAAAGTCTTGGTGTTTGGTTCATCCTGAATGGTAGATATTGAACTAACCCAAGGTTAATTGCTGGCCAAGGGCGACTGCTTCTTCTTGTATTTCAACAGGTATTTCTGTTTTTGAAGCTGCAGCATCCAATATAATACTGCCAACAATATCGAATCCTCCAGCCAAAAGAACAGTCTCTATCGCCTTTAGTGTTCCGCCGGCGTGGTTGGGGAGTTGACTAAAGGGAGCAGGTATATTGCACGCTGTAACCATGGCGGCTTTCTTTCCTCTATGCAGCGGGATAGGCATTTCCAATCCGCTTTTAGCAAGTTCTTCGAACCCAGTGAGGCACCGATCAATTAGAGTCTTCAAAGGGCCGGACATATTTCCAAAGTAAGTGGGGCTTCCGATTACCAGCACATCGGCACTTCGAATTTTGTTCCAGACAGCATGCCCATCATCAACTGGCAGGCTACAAACTTGATCAGGACGACAATGCAAACAGCTTATGCAAGGATGTATTTTCAAATCATAGGTATGAACCCATTCTTTTTTATGGATGGTGTCTATGTTTTCCGCAATACACTGCATGATTTGCATCGTAAAGCCTCTTTTTCGGGGTGATCCGTTGATAAACAGAATGTTCATTTGTATACCTACCTCCTACATAATGAAGCAATTGTTAAAAACCCGTTGTAGACAGCATAAAGATTTCATTATACTGTTACTAGATAACAAATAATACTAGTATCATTTCTAATACTTGGAGGAGGCCATGGAGCAGGAAAACAATCGATATCGTGAATTAGGGGATTTCTTGAAAATCCGAAGAATGAGAGTGCTGCCTTCCCAAGTAGGACTTCCGAGCGGAATACGAAGGCGTACCCCGGGGCTTAGAAGGGAAGAAGTGGCACAACTGGCGGGGATAAGTATAACCTGGTACACCTGGCTGGAGCAGGGACGGCCAATAAGAGTGTCTACTTCAATAATCGAGAGTCTTGCACGGGTTCTTCTGCTTGATGATCAGGAGCGAAATCATCTATATTCGCTGGCCCAACAACCGGCACCGGTCATTCTTCCTTCGTGTCCCGCGGTAGTAAGTCCAACAATCCAACATGTCCTAAATAACCTGGTATTGTGCCCAGCCTTCGTTATGGACCGGCGATGGAATGTTGTCGCCTGGAATCGAGCCGCAGTTCTGGTATTTGGCGATTATGCTAAGATGAATGCACGCGAACGAAACATTGTTTGGATGATGTTCACGAATCCCGAATATCAGCAGCTTTTTATTGATTGGGCGTTGCATGCCCAGGGAACGTTGGCTCGTTTTCGTTCCGCTTGCGGTCAATATATCGAAGATCCTTGGATTACCGGCTTTCTGAGTGACCTGAGAAAGAAAAGTGCGCAATTCGACTTATGGTGGTCACGCCATGACGTTCAAAGTAATTCTGAAATCCAGAAGAAACTCAATCACCCAACCGCAGGAACGCTGGTTTTCGAGTTTTGCAGCCTGGATTTGTCTGACCATACTGGTTCGTTGATTATCAATACACCACTACAGGAAGAAGAATCGATAGAGAAAATGAAGTCACTTCTCGGACAGTGGTGATGACCAGACTTCGGACTGTGAGAGTTCAGGGTTAACTCAAAGCCCTCCAGTAAACGAATACACCAAAACTCAAAAATACCCTTCCCCTAGAGAGTATTGATATTTTCTTTTTGAAAGTTGGAATGGAGAAGGTCATGAAAAGAAATTATGCACTCAGCTTATTACTGGCAGTAGTATTGGCTGTCAGCCTTTCAGGTTTGCTTAACCCTTTTACCGTCTTGGCGGATAATGGATTCGCAGATAAGGTTTTTGATATAGTGGAAATCACCGACTTGCATGGCAATATTGTGGGCCCTGCCGGGGAACCGGTAGCTGCGGTTATGGCAGCCAATTTAAAGGCTCTACGCGCCGCCAATCCTAACCGCACCTTAATCGTGAGCGGAGGCGACAACTACCAGGGAGCCGCCATTTCAAACCTAACGTACGGAATCCCGGTCATGAAAGCCCTTAACGCCATGGGAATTGACGCTTCCGCTCTGGGTAATCATGAATTTGACTGGGGTTTGGATAAGGTTACTGGAATAAACGGTTCCAGCACGGCTGCTCAGTATCCCATACTTTGCGCCAACCTGGTTCGAAAGAATGATGCTTTTACCCCTGTGTTCAGTCCATACAAGATATTTTCCCTGGACGGGGTTAAAGTAGCGGTAATTGGAGGCATTACGGAACGCGCTGCGCGCAGTGTCACAGCGGCTAATTTTTCCGGTTACGCAGTACTGAACGATGTCGACTGCATTAATAAATACGCCCGGCAAGCCAGGAATAACGGAGCACAGATCGTTATTGCCCTCCTTCATGGGGGGGATAACTTTAACAAGGGAGCTTCCGGCCCTATCGTCGACATTGCTCATGAATTAGTGGGAGTCGATGCCGTTTTGGGCGGCCATACCCATACAGTTGCGCAGACCATGGTTGCCAATGCCGAGGGTAAAAATATACCTCTGGAGATCGGAAGTTATAATGGAAAGGGATATATCGACTTGAAGCTCACCTGGCATGCGGATGGCAGCATATCCTCCTCCAACGCTACATCCGCTTACATAGCCGAAGACACGGTTAGCACGGCTTACCCTTATGGTTACATGGCATCGTCTCCGGTGCTAGATGACACGGTTAAACAAATTGTGGCCGACGCTATTGCGGAGGAAGAACGGATATTGAACGAAGAACTGGGTTCGACCCCCATTACCCTGACCCGTCAACCGGCCGATTCCCCCTTTGGTGATTCAACAGCGGGGAATTGGGCTGCGGATGTGACCCGGACGGCAGGTTCAGCCCGGATCGGTTTTCAGAGCAACGGGAGGTTGTGCTGCGATATACCGCAAGGAAATATCACCAGGTCAACCATCTATCAGTTTATGCCTTTTGACGATGAAATCATAACCTGTGCTATGACAGGCGCGCAGTTGAAAACCATTTTGGAAGAAGCGGTTATGGACAACGGTAAAGGCATCCAGGTCTCGGGGTTGAAATTTGTCTATGACCCGGATAAGCCTTCCCTGAGCAGGGTGGTAAGCATTTCTCTGAGCGATGGCAAACCGATCGACATGGAGGACAGGGTTAAGGCTTATAAAGTAGCCATCAGCGACTATATAGCGGGAGGGACTGACACATCCCCCAAAGATGGATTTACCTTTGCTTCCCAATCCAGCAATATTGCCGACACCCATATTGTGTTCAGGAATGCCCTGGTTAAGGCGATTAAATCGGCAGGAAGTAATGGGATTAGCGCCAGTATTGAAAAACGGGTTCAAAATATCCAGACAGCATCACCAGTTAAACCGCCAATTATTACGAATATCACAGATATTGCAGGCACTTGGGCTGAGGCCAATATTAATTCACTGGTCAAAGTCGGTGCTATTTCCGGTTATCCCGATGGCAGCTTTAAGCATGACAAGACCATCACCAGAGCAGAGTTTGCATCACTTATGGTGAAAGCTTTTAACCTGAAAGCTGAAAATGGAAAGGTATTTATGGATACGGCACAGCATTGGGCCAGGGATTACATAGCCACTGCCAATGCCTTGGGGATAGCAAGCGGTTATGGCGGCAGCGCCTTCGGCCCGGATGATCACGTAACCCGAGAACAGATGGCCGCTATGATCGTAAAGGCGGCCAAGCTGGCGACCCTTACTTCAGGCAAGTCTTTCACTGATGACAGCCAGATTTCGCCCTGGGCAAAATCTGCGGTTATTACAGCCAGCGGTAACCAGATCATGGCCGGGTATCCAAACGGCACCTTCATACCTCAAGGTGCAACAACCCGGGCTGAAGCTGTAACTGTCGTAGTAAAAGCATTGAAATGGTGAGCATTGATGTATTTGAAGGTACCGCTTATATTCCACGGTCCACTTGACATGGGCCCCCCACACCCTCTGGACTCCCTTAAATCAGGCATAAGTAGCCTTTATTACGTTCAAAACTGTACCAGAGGGTGTAACCCCATATCAAGTGGATATTATTTTAACCTTTATATTATTAAACAAAAGCACAGTTTACTGGGCTTTACGGACTGTTGAAAAAGATTACTAGTGATTCAAGCTTTGGATTGCCGCGTTGCTGACGCTCCTCGCAATGACAAGTACACGAGTTTTCGTAGTAATGACAGGGTGGGGTGTCGGGGCGGCAATCCTTTATTGTGTCATTGCGAGCGCAGCGCGGCAATCATCCCCCGTTTTCATAACAATGACAAATACGT
>Ga0209340_1001395_pt1 | contig 17593 bp, 31 predicted proteins | sample EPASupsiteSAE323_FD_187266 | JGI IMG/M metagenome (GOLD analysis project Ga0209340, IMG submission 187266) | Bioremediated contaminated groundwater from EPA Superfund site, New Mexico - Sample SAE3-23 (SPAdes) (version 2) | ecosystem: Environmental > Aquatic > Deep subsurface > Groundwater >... | reverse complement strand
CGGCTCTTATAATAATTTCCGCGAGCTTCGATTGCGCCGCCGCCGCCTTATAATCCATTTCGCTAAATTTAAATCCCTGCGCCGAAAGGCTGTTTAAAACTTCATAAGCGAAAGGCTGTTTCAGGTTATATTTAACGATTAAATCGTTTTGATGCATGAAAAAGTCGTGAGGCTGCCCGATAAAACCCGCGGCTCCGTCGTCCAAACACACTATTCTATCGCATAGTAAAGTATTTTCCATGAAATGGGTTATCAAAACAACCGTGATTCCAAGTTCATTTTTAATTTTTAATATTAAATCGATTATCGATTTTCGTCCCAATGCGTCAAGCATCGCCGTAGGCTCGTCTAAAACAAGTATATCGGGCTTCATCGCGAGCACTCCCGCTATCGCCAAACGCTGCTTCTGGCCGCCCGAAAGATTGGCCGTCATAAAATTGCGGCGTTCTAAAAGTTTTGTCGCTTCAAGCGCATATGAAACTCGTTTCTCTATTTCTTCTTCGGGTAAGCCGAGGTTTTCAGGCGCGAACGCGACGTCGTTTTCGACTATTGTGCCGACTATCTGGTTTTCGGGATTTTGAAAGACGAAGCCGACTTTTTTACGTATGAGCCAGAGATTTTCTTCAAGCGAAGTGTCGAGCCCGGCAACGAGAACATGGCCGTTAGTCGGAATCAGAAGGCAATTTAAAAGTTTCGCCAGAGTAGATTTGCCGGAACCGTTGGCGCCTACGACGCCTAATAATTCGCCTTTTTCTATTTTAAGATTTATGTTCTTAAGTATATATGGCTCGCCTTCGTCGTTGGCGTATCTGAAATTGACGTTAATAAATTCTATCATGCGTTTTAAAATATTGACTCTTAATAATATAAGAGTAGGGGCACGAAAAGTCGCGCCCCTACTTTTTATGCATTAGCGAAATTGAATATTCGCATCCATTAATTATTTCACGAGTTCGAGCATAGCCATTTCAGCTGCGTCGCCCGCGCGTCTTCCGAGTTTATACATTCTCGTATAGCCGCCGTTACGTTCCTTATATTGAGGAGCGATATCGTTAAAAAGTTTATCTACTACTTTTTTATCGTTTAATATCGTGAAAGCCGAGTTCTTAAGGTGCATATTTTTAGCTTTATCTTCCGAACTCTGTCTGGCTATCGTTATTAATTTTTCAGCTATGCGGCATGTTTCTTTAGCTTTAGCTTCGGTGGTTATTATCTTAGAATGGGTGAACAGGGATATTACCTGATTTCTGAACATCGCCCTTCTATGAGGAACCCTTCTGCCGAGCTTTTTATTTGCCAATTGATGTCTCACTATTATCACCTGCCTTGGTTAAATTAGAAATTAAGCCCAAAACGACCGTCCCGATTAATTTTCCATTTCGGATTCTTCCAAAACTGCCTCGTCATCGTCGTCGTCGTCGACGTCCATAACGGGTATCGCGCCTGCCTCGAGGGCATTCGGCGGGTCGTCTTTGAGTCCCAGACCATACTGTCTGAGTTTTTCGCGTATTTCGTTGAGCGACTTCTGGCCGAAATTTTTAATTTCTAAAAGCTCGGCTGCCGACTTAAGGGCTAATTCGCCTATAGTCTTTATGGAAGTTCTCTTCAAGCAGTTACGCGAACGAACGGAGAATTCAACGTCTTTAATTGAAATATCGACGTATTTATTAACTTTTTCCTTTTCCTCTGAAACCATTACGATGCTGTCCTGCTGCTTATTATCGATATAATCGATAAACAGGGAGAGATGCTCCCTTAAAAGCTTCGCAGCCAGGCAAGTCGCTTCGTCAGGTTTTACGGAGCCATTTGTCCACAGCTCCATCGTAAGCTTGTCGTAATTAATATCCTGGCCCACGCGGGTATCTTCTACGGTATAGTTCACCTTTATTATGGGTGAAAACATTGCGTCGATATTGAGCGTATTCAAGGGTTGACCTTGTTTTATGTTTTTTTCCGCAAGAATATAGCCGCGGCCTTTTTCTATGACAAGCTCTATGTTGAGGTGGCCGTCTTCATTCAAAGTCGCTATATGATGTTCAGGATTAATAATTTGTAACGAGCCGACGCACTGGATGTCTCCGGCTTTTACTTCGCCGGGGCCCTTTTTATCGATCGTAACCGTGACCGATTCGTCGTCAGCAAGTTTCACTACTACCTGTTTTAAGTTTAATATGATGTCGGTAACGTCCTCTAAAACGCCAGGAATAGTGGAAAATTCATGTAAAACTCCATCGATGCGAACGGCGTTGATCGCCGCGCCGGGAAACGCTCCAAGCAATACTCTGCGAAGAGAATTGCCGAGAGTAATGCCATAACCGCGTTCAAGCGGCTCTACAACGAATCTTCCGTACTTGGAAGAATCGATGCTGGTGTCTTTCATGTATATCATCCTGGGTTTTTTGATCTGAATCATTTCCACAAAATCCTCCTTTAAAATAAACCGATTGGCGAAAGAAGAACTTTCGCACAAAAACCTCGCAAGGCGAAAAAATTATCTCGAATAGTATTCGATTACAAGGTTTTCGTTGATCTGAGGATCGATGTCAGCGCGTTCCGGAACTCTTTTAACGGCAACTTTGAACTTTGCAGGTTCAATTTCAAGCCATTCGTGGGAGTTTCTTTTGCCTGAATTTTCAATCGATGATTTTATAGGAAGAACGTTTCTTGATTTTTCAGCGACTTCTATAACGTCACTAGGTTTTAACAGAAACGACGGAATGTTAACTTTGGCGCCGTTTACAAGATAATGACCGTGGATGATAAGCTGTCTTGCAGCCGAACGCGACGGCGCGAAATTAGCGCGCGTAACGACGTTATCGAATCTTCTTTCTAATAATTGTAAAAGAGCGGTACCGGAAACGCCCTTAGCGTTGGTAGCCCTTTCAACATAGATTCTGAATTGTTTCTCGAGTACACCGTACATCTTTTTGATTTTCTGTTTTTCACGAAGCTGTTCGCCATAACCGGTCATTTTGTTTCTTCTTTTTCCGCCATGCATGCCGGGAGCGGATTGACGACGTAAAACCGCGCATTTATCGCGCAAGAAGCAACGTTCGCCCTTTAAAAATAATTGTGCGCCTTCGGTGCGGCACAGACGGCATTTTGGACCTATATATTTCGCCATTTAAACTATCCTCCTTTTTTAAAAAATTAAACTCTTCTTCTTTTGCGAGGCCTGCAACCGTTATGCGGAACAGGTGTGATGTCTTTAAGTCTTTCTATTTCGAGTCCGGCGACTTTAACGGCGCGAACCGCCATTTCTTTTCCGGCGCCCGTACCTTTGACTATTATGTCAACTGTATGAAGGCCGTTTTCCATGGCTTTCTTAACCGCGTTTTCGGTCGCGAGCTGTGCGGCGTAAGGCGTCGATTTTCTTGAGCCTTTAAAGCCCGATGTGCCGGCGGAAGCCCATGCTATTACGTTACCCTGTTTGTCGGTAACGCTGACGATCGTATTGTTGAACGTCGATTTTATGTGGACTACGCCGTGGGACGTTCTGGCGCCACTAGATTTCTTTACTTCAGCCATTATTCTCTCCTTTCACGATTAATCATGTAATCTTTAAAAACTGTTTCAGCATTACTTTTTTAGCATTAGACCGGGCGTGAACTACTTTTTGGTAGCGGTTTTCTTCCCGGCGATAGATTTTCTGGGGCCTTTTCTCGTGCGTGCGTTGGTATGAGTGCGCTGACCGCGTACGGGCAGGCCTCTCCTATGTCTGATACCGCGATAACAATTGATTTCATTAAGCCTTTTAATGTTGTTGATGATTTCGCGGCGCAGATCGCCTTCTACCTTGAGATGTTTTTCTATGTAATCACGGATTTTAATAATTTCATCTTCCGTCAGATCTTTAACCTTTTTATTCCAATCGATTTGAAGATCCGTGAGCAGCTTTTGAGCCGTCGTACGGCCGATTCCGTAAATGTAGGTCATGGCGATTTCCATTCTTTTGTTTTTTGGTAAATCAACACCGACTATGCGAGCCATTAGTTCCCTCCTTCCCTTTTACCTTGTGAAATGCACCCCTTTTTCAGGGGAATTTGCGACTACTCTCAACGAGTTCGCTAAATTAAAATTATAAAATGCATATTTTTTCAATATGCCGTTGATTTTTTTGCGTAATTAACCCTGTTTCTGTTTGTGTTTAACGATCTGGCATATTACGCGTATAATGCCTTTTCTTTTAATGATTTTGCATTTGTTGCATATCTTTTTTACAGATGCTCTAACTTTCATTGTAAGACCTCCCGTCTCATATAAAAAGAGATATTATTTTACACTAAAAATTCCTAAAAATCAATATAAATTATATATTTATTTTAAAAATTTTACAGAAGTATTTTAATTAACCTTTTGATCTGTAGGTTATCCTGCCTCGCGATAAATCGTAAGGCGAGAGTTCGAGCGTAACTTTGTCGCCAGGTAATATACGGATGAAATTCATGCGCATCTTTCCTGATATATGCGCTAGAACTTTGTGGCCGTTTTCCAGCTCAACGCGGAACATGGCGTTTGGAAGCGGTTCTATTACCACTCCCTGAACTTCTATAAGTTCCTCTTTTGCCATCTAAGAAATCCTCCTTAAAAACGTCAAATGTCAGCGCCTTATTGCGCCTTTGAAAGTATTCTCGGGCCTTGTTCGGTGATGGCTATGGTGTGTTCAAAGTGGGCCGAAAGACTTTTATCACACGTAACTACGGTCCAGGAATTATCCGTGACCGCAACTTCATAACCGCCCGCATTTACCATGGGCTCTATCGCCAGGCATATGCCGGGTTCGAGCTTTATGCCCATCCCGCGTTTGCCATAATTTGGAACAGCCGGAGGCTCGTGGAGCTTTCGTCCGATACCATGGCCGACGTAGTCACGCACAACCGAAAAGCCGTGCGATTCGACGTAGTTCTGAATAGCGTTCGATACGTCTCCGAGGTAGCCGCCGTTTATCGCTTTGCTGATTCCGGCATATAGAGCTTCTTCAGTGACCCTTATAAGCTTCGCTGCAAGTTCGCTGACACGACCCACCGGTACGGTGATAGCCGAATCGCCACAGTAATTATTTTTAATTACTCCGACGTCGATGCTTACCATGTCGCCCTCTTCAAGTACACGCCTTTTAGAGGGGATGCCGTGAACAACTTCATCATTAACGGAAGTGCAGATGCTTTTGGGGTAATTCATATACCCTAAAAACAGCGGAAAGGCGTTCTGGGATAATATGTATTCATGAGCGAGTTTATTGAGCTTTTCGGTTGTAATGCCGGGCTTAACGTTTTCACGCAAAAGAGCGAGTGTCTTTGCCGTGATCTGATTGGCCTCGTGCATGTATTCAACTTCCTGAAGCGTTTTTTTTGTTATTCTTTCCGAGCTGCCCATTGTACCTATTTTCCTTTTCCAGCCTCTAATCCGGCAACGATCCTGTTAAAAATATCGTTGATTTCGCCGGTGCCGTCGATTTTTAATACTATACCCTGCTTGAGATAATAATCGAGAAGCGGGTGAGTTTCATTGTGATAAACCTTTAAACGGTTTCTGACCGTATCCTCGTGATCGTCTTTGCGATGTATGAGCTGCACGCTGCATTTATCGCAAATTCCTTCAGTCTTCGGCTTATTAAAGTGAATATGATACGATTCGCCGCAGCCATTGCATACGCGGCGGCCCGAAATTCGTTTAATAAGATCTTCTTCAGGGACTTCGACGTATACGCAGGCGTTGAGCGCGAGGCCCATCTTCTTAAGAAGGGCCCCCAGCGCATCTGCCTGAGCTACCGTACGAGGAAATCCATCGAGAATAAAACCGTTCTTGCAATCGGACTTTACAAGACGCCCTTCTATCATGGAAATAATAAGTTCATCGGGGACTAAAAGCCCTTTTTCCATGTAAGAATGAGCATTCTTGCCAAGTTCCGTACCCGCCTTAACGTTTTCACGGAGAATGTCGCCTGTCGAGATCTGGACTATGTTATATTTTTCTATTAATTGTTTCGCCTGGGTGCCTTTGCCGGCGCCAGGCGCGCCGAGTAGTATAAACCTCATGCGATTAATCCGCCTCGCTTATCTGAACAATTTGCTTTTCTTTTTCAAGAAGCCGTCGTAATTTCTAGTTACTAAGTGCGATTCGAGCTGTTTTATCGTGTCAAGGCCTACGCCGACGACAATAAGAAGAGCGGTACCGCCGAAGTAAAACGGGACCTTCGCCCAGCTGATGAGTATGTTAGGAATAACAGCTATGATGGCGAGAAATATTGAACCGACGAGCGTTATACGAATAAGCGTTCTGTCGATATATTCGGCCGTAGGTCTTCCTGAGCGCACACCGGGAATGAATCCGCCATATTTTTTCATATTATCGGCGAGGTCTTTCGGGTTGAAAGTGATCGCGGTGTAAAAATATGAGAAAAATATTATCAAAAGGCAGTAAAGTGTAAGATATACCCAGTGCGATGGGCCGAGTACTGTGTTTATGAAGGTTGTAAGCTTACCTATAAACGAATCCATCGAAAAATAGTGCGAGAAGAAATTCGTTATGAGACCGGGGAACAATAATATCGACGAAGCGAATATTATCGGGATAACGCCGGCCTGGTTAACGCGAAGCGGAATATAAGTATTCTGTCCGCCGTAAACTCTTCTGCCTACAACGCGTTTGGCGTACTGTACGGGTATTTTTCTTACGCCGTCCTGAACCCATATAACGCCTGCCGTTATGGCGACTATGAAAAAGAGCAGTATCAAGAGTTTAGGGTAAAACAGAGGTTCTACCGAAAATACCTTGTAGGTTTGAACGATCGCCGAAGGAAGCGATGCGACGATGCCGACGAATATCAAAAGCGATATGCCGTTGCCGATGCCTTTTTCAGTAATCTTTTCGCCGAGCCACATTATAAAGGCGGTGCCTGCCGTGAGCGTTAACACCGTGAGAATAGCGAAGCGCGCGAAATGCTCTTTCATAAATGGCGTCAATACTCCCTGGCCCGCGACATTAGCGAGCATGAAGCTCATGCCGAATGCCTGAAGCGCGCCGATTAATATCGTGCCGTATCTTGTATACTGGCTGATTTTTTGCCTTCCCTCAGTGCCTTCTTTAGCGAGTTTTTCAAGGTAAGGAACGACATATACCAACAGCTGCATGATAATCGATGCATTGATATACGGCGCGATACCGAGCGCGAATATCGAGAAACGTTTCAGGGCTCCGCCTGAGAACATATCTAAAAACCCAAGAATTCCGCCGCCCTGATTTCCGAAATAATTCGCGAGCGCGGCCGAGTCTATACCCGGGGTAGGAATATGAGAACCGAGCCTGTAAACTGCTATCATGGCGAGCGTAAAAAGTATTCTGCTTCGCAGTTCACCTATTTTGAACGAATCTCTTAATGTAGCTATCAACTATATCACCTCTACCGTGCCACCTGCTGCCTTAATTTTTTCTTCGGCGTTTTTTGTGACTTTGTTGGCAACAACCGACAGTTTTTTCTTAAGTTCGCCATTACCTAATATTTTCAAACCGCCGTTAGAGCGGCCGTTTACGAAGCTTTCCTTCGTGAGTAAGGTGATGTCGACTTTCGTGCCGTTTTCAAAGTTATTCAAGTCCGAAACATTAATGCAGTCGTAAAGGACACGGAACGGATGGTTTTTAAAGCCGCGTTTCGGAATTCTTCTGACAAGAGGCATCTGGCCGCCTTCGAATCCGAACTTGACATGATTGCGCGCCTTCTGGCCTTTTTCGCCGCGTCCGCTGGTTTTGCCGTTTCCGCAGGCCTGGCCGCGCCCTCTTCTATAGTCTTTTTTGCGCGCCTCTCTGTTTACTTCGAGATTATTGAGTGTATACACGTCTTACCCTCCTCAAACGATTAGTGTAGAAAAATTAAACCAAAAAATCCGTAATTTGTCAACTATTATTCGGCAGCTTCAACTTTTAATACGTGGTTCGCCTTAAAAATCATGCCGCGAATAGCCGGATTGTCTGGATGAATTTTGAAAGAGTTGGTCTTATTAAGTCCCAATGCTCTAACGGTGGCCCTGCATTTTTCTTTGCAACCGGCCATACCTTTTATCAATGTAACTTTAAGTTTTTTCATCTTATGCTGCTCCTTATAGATCATCTTGGCGCAAACTATTCTTTCGTTTCTTCATCGCCGACGTGACGAAGTTTCATATATTCCGCCGGTTCTCTTAAGTTTTTAAGAGCTTGTATTGTAGCTTTTACAACGTTTACGGCGTTCGATGAGCCGAGAGATTTGCTCAATATGTTTTTAATTCCGCTGAGTTCGATGATTGCACGCACTGCGCCGCCGGCGATAATTCCGGTACCATCGGAAGCGGGCTTTAAGAAGACTTTGCCTGCGCCGAATTCGCCTATTACTTCGTGAGGAATAGTCGTGCCTTTCATCGGAATCTTAAACATCGCTTTTTTTGCAGCCTGAATGCTCTTATGCATAGCATCCGGAACTTCGTTGGCTTTGCCGAGGCCTATGCCTACGCGGCCTTTGCCATCTCCAACTGCCACGAGAGCCGAAAAGCTGAATCTGCGTCCGCCTTTAACAACCTTCGCAACGCGTCTGATTTTTATAACTTTTTCACGAAATTCGCTGGAAGCTTCGGGAGCGTTTCTTCTTGAATCTCTTCTCGGACCTCTGTGTTCTCCTCTTGGTTCCCTGGTCTCTTTATTTTCTTTGGGGTCTTTATTTTCCATGCCGGTAATACCTCCACCTTTCTCTTACGATAAAAATCCGACTTTAATTAAAAACTGAGGCCAGCCTTGCGCGCTTCATCAGCGAGCGCTTTAATGCGGCCGACGTAAAGGTTTCCGCCGCGGTCAAACGCGACGCCTTTTATGTTTTTGCCCATAGCGCGTTCAGCGATTTTCTTTCCCACGAATTTAGCCGCATCGACGCTGTCGAGAGCTTTTTTCATGTTCTTTAATTCGTTCTGAACTTCTTTTTCATATGTCGAAGCTGCCACGATCGTCGTTCCGGTAATATCGTTTACTACCTGAACCGATATATGTTTCAAACTTTTGAAAACAGACATTCTTGGTTTTTCGGGCGTGCCGGTCATGACTTTGCGAATATGATAGTGGCGCGCTTTTCTCATTTCCTTACGACTGATTTTATTAAACATTTCTACCGTTTACCTCCTAAAGACTATTTGCCGCGTTTGCCGGCTTTGCGCATAATGGTTTCGTTCGTGTATTTAATGCCTTTGCCTTTATAAGGTTCGGCCCTCTGAGCGTCGCGGATATCGGATGCGACCTGGCCTATGAGGTGACGGTCGATTCCGCTGACGGTGATCCTGTTATCTTTGCCGACCGCTTCTACGGCGAATTTAACGCCTGCCGGAGCGACGAATTCAACGGGGTGCGTGTAAGATATGTTTAATGTCAGTTTGTTTCCTGCCAGAGCCACTTTATAGCCTGTACCTATTACGTCGAGTTTCTTTTCGAAACCTTTCGTGACGCCCGTCACCATATTTGCGATAAGCGCGCGTGTAAGGCCGTGAAGGCTTCTATGGAATGGATCTTCGGTATGCCTTTTAACGACTATGTGGTTATCTTCCATCGCTATGTCGACGTCCGTGTGGAAATCGTTCTGTAACGCTCCGAGGGGACCTTTTACCGACACGTGATGGCCGTTTATTTTAACTTCTACACCTTTTGGGACTTCTATAGGTTTTTTTCCTATGCGGGACATCTGCTGTTTCCTCCTCTTTTACCAAACGTAACAAAGCACTTCGCCGCCGACATTAGCTTCGCGGGAATGTTTGTCTGTCATTAATCCTTTCGAAGTCGAAAGAATGGCTATGCCGAGACCGCCGAGCACTTTAGGTATGCTGTCCTTCGTAACGTAAACGCGAAGGCCCGGTTTGGAGATTCTTCTGATGCCCGAAATAACGTTCTGGCGATTTTTATATTTCAAATAAATACGCAGGGTTCCTTTGGAATCTGATTTCAAATATTTAAAATCTTTAATATACCCTTCGGTTTTCAATATTTTCGTGAGTTCTTTTTTTAAGTTTGACGCGGGAACGTCAACCACTTCATGGCCGGCGCGACTAGCGTTTCTTATTTTTGTAAGCATGTTTGCAATAGGATCTGTAACGTTCATTTTATGTTATACCCTCCTTAAATCGAAATCGTCTGTAGCAGTTGAAACATCAATTTTACCATGATGATTTCGTAACGCCTGGCACTTCTCCGCGGTTAGCGTACATTCTGAAGCAGATACGGCACATGCCGAACTTTCTTAGGTATGAACGCGGACGGCCGCAGACATGACAGCGGTTGTATTCGCGAACTTTATATTTTTTGGGTTTTTCCCATTTTATTATTAAAGAAGTTTTTGCCATTTTTCCCTCTCTTTACTGTTGTTGATTAACCGATGTCGATTGGTTACGGAAGGGCATTCCAAGCGTTTTTAAAAGCTGGAGCGCTTCGTTATCCGATCTTGCCGTAGTCGTGAAGCAGATATTCATTCCGATTACTTTTTCGACTTTTTCGATGTTGATTTCAGGAAATAAAGTCTGTTCTTTCAAGCCGAGGGTGTAATTGCCGCGGCCGTCGAAAGCCCTGTCCGATACTCCTTTGAAATCGCGTATACGCGGGAGAACAATGTTAAACAACTTATCTAAAAACATATACATTCTATTGCCGCGAAGCGTAACCATGGCGCCTATCGCGATTCCAGCCCTGAGTTTGAAATTCGATATCGATTTTTTGGCTTTTGTGATAACGACTTTCTGGCCCACTATCGCTGTAAGATCTGCAACGGCCGCGTCTATTAATTTCGGATTTTGCGTTGACTGGCCTACGCCCATATTTATGGTTACTTTGTCAAGTTTTGGAACCTGCATGATGTTTGAATAACTAAAATGTTTCATTAACGCAGGAACAACTTTTTCTTTATAAGCGAGTTTCATTCTCGCCGTGATTTTTTGTTTTGGGGCTTTTGGTTCAGCGGCTTTTTTTTCTGCATGAACCGGAGCTTGTTTTTCTACTTTTTCTTTTGCCATTTTATTTCATCCTCCGAAGTAACTAAATCTGATCAATCATTTCGTTGCATTTCTTGCAGCTTCTGACTTTTTTCATGTTCTTGCCTTCGCCTCTTACGAAATGACCAATTCTTGTCGGTTTCGAGCATTTCGGGCAAACAAGCATCAATTTCGAAGCGTAAATATAGCCTTCACGCTCTATTATGCCGCCTTTTTGAACTTTCTGGTTTGGCTTTTGATGTTTTTTTACAAGGTTTACGCCTTCAACTATCATTTTGCTTTTGTTTCTGTCGACTACAAGCACTTTTCCCTGCTTGCCTTCGTTTTTGCCGCACATTACGCGAACGGTGTCGCCTTTTTTCAATTCGGTTTTATTGGTGCACATCGCTAAGTTTACCCTCCCTTATATAACTTCCGGAGCAAGAGATACAATTTTTAAGAATTCGAGGTCGCGCAGCTCCCTTGCGACTGGTCCGAATATGCGCGTTCCGCGCGGTTCCTTATCGTCTTTGATTATTACCGCGGCGTTATCGTCGAATCTGATCGACGAACCGTCAGGCCTTGCGATTTCTTTGCTGGTGCGCACGATAACCGCCAGGCAAACATCGCCTTTTTTTACGGTGCCATTAGGCTGAGCGTCTTTGACGACGACTTTTATGATCTCGCCTATACTGGCGTATCTTTTCTTTGAACTGCCGCGTACCTGCATACATTCAACGCGCTTGGCGCCAGTGTTATCGGCTACGTTCAATCTGCTTTCAGCTTGTATCATTTCATTTCACCTCATATTAAACTAAATCACTTGTTACTGGATGTTAAACGTCGAATTCGTTCGAACTAGCTTGCGCTTTCAAGAATTTCAACGACGCGCCAGCATTTGTCTTTAGAAAGCGGCCTGGTTTCGGCGATCAACACTTTGTCGCCTATTTTGCATTTATTGTTTTCGTCGTGCGCTTTAAGCGTTTTGGTTCTCTTCAATATTTTCTTATAAAGAGGGTGTTTGACGCTTTTTTCAATGGAGACGACAACTGTCTTCTGCATTTTATTTGATGTTACCACGCCTATTTTAGTCTTTTTCGCGGTTTCGCGTTCTGCCACTTTGTGTTCCTCCTCGTATTATTATAGTTCGGCGTTAATTCCACGTTCTTTTTCGGTTATTACCGTGTTAAGTTTCGCGATATCGCGTCTTACTTGCCTGATTTTCGCCGTGTTCGTCAACTGGCCGACTACTGCCTGGAACCTTAATGTGAAAAGGTCCTGTTTGAAGTCATGGAGTTTTCTTTTTAATTCGTCAAGCGTGTACTTGCGGAGTTCTGTTGATTTCATGCGTTATCACCCTCTAAATGAAGTTTTTTAACAAACATGGTGCGGATCGGGAGCTTGTGGGATGCCAGGCGAAGAGCTTCTCTTGCTACGGCAGGTTCTACGCCGCCAATTTCGAACAACACTTTGCCGGGTTTTACTACCGCGATCCAGCCTTCCGGAGCGCCTTTTCCTTTACCCATACGAGTTTCGGCTGGCTTCTTGGTGATCGACTTGTGAGGGAATACTCTTATCCAGAGCTTGCCGCCGCGTTTGATGAAACGCGTCATGGCGATACGAGCGGCTTCTATCTGGTTGTTCGTGATCCACGCCGGCTCTAAGGCTTTTATACCGTAATCGCCGAAATCTACGAACATGCCGCCTTTGGCTTTGCCTGTCATGCGGCCTTTTTGCAATTTTCTATATTTTACTTTCTTAGGCATTAACATTGGAAATAATCCTCCTTAAATCAAGCTTAATTAGCGCTGTTCTGGTTTAAGTTATCATCGGAAACGCTAGAGCCTTTAACTTTGCTCTGGTACCTTTCGGAATCGCGTTCGGAGAGAACTTCGCCGTGGAACAACCATACTTTTACGCCGACGCAGCCGTATGTAGTGTGGCCTGTAGCGAGCGCGAAGTCGATATTAGCGCGAAGGGTGTGGAGAGGAACCCTGCCCCTTCTGTAATATTCGCAACGAGCGATTTCCGCGCCGCCGAGACGGCCGGAGCATGCTATTTTAACGCCGAGTACGCCGTGCGCGAGAGCCGTGTCGACCGATTTTTTCATGGCGCGGCGGAAAGACACGCGCTTTTCGATCTGGGCCGCAATGTTGTTGGCAACTAACTGAGCATCGAGGAACGGATCTTTTATTTCCTGGATGTAAAGAGAAACTTTACGCTTTGTCAGTTTTTCGAGCATGATTTTCATTTTCTGAATTTCGGAACCCGATCTGCCTATTATTACACCAGGTTTTGCGGTGTTGATGATGATTTTAACCTTCTGATAGGAAGGCCTTTCAATTTCGATTTTGGCTATTTCGGGATCGATATATTTTTCTTTTTTAGCTTTTATATCTGCGAACACTTTCTTAATAGCGTTCTTGATTTTAAGGTCTTCGTGGAGATATTCGATGTATTCTTTTTCTGCGAACCATCTTGATTCCCACGTTCTTGTGATTCCAAGTCTCAGACCTATCGGATTAGTTTTTTGACCCACTGTAACCTCCTCCTGTCTTAAAAACAAACTTTATTAATTATTTCTGATCAGCTTTTTTGGTTTCGCCGTCTTTTTTTGCAGTTATCGTTTGTTTTTCCTGTTTTTCGGTCAAAACTATAAATGTCGAGCAGGTTCTTTTTCTTATGCGGCCCACGCGGCCCATCGACATCGGGCGTATGCGCGGAATCGTCGGTCCCTGTTCAACATAGGCGCGCGCAACGATAATATTTTCGGCGTCCCAGTTTCTGTTATTTTCGGCGTTAGCCTTAGCAGAAAGTATGACTTTCTCAATCAACCTTGCCGCGCGTGTAGGTGTGAACTTAACGATAGCGATAGCTTCGTTGACTGCCTTACCACGTATTAAATGAAGAACGCGGTTGGTTTTTCTCGCGGAGCCGCGCTGAACGTTTGCGCTTGCCTTTACGCCTTCTTTTTTTCTCATATCTGCGGCAAACATAGATTTGAGCTCTTTTCTGGAGCGTGTTTTACCGCCGGTCGTAATTCTGTTTCTGTTATAAAATTTTTCGCGTAATTTAGCCTGTGATACTAACATTTCCTGTTCACTCCTTTGCCGCTATTTCAATGAGATGGTTCTTTCGGTGTGGCTGCCGTGGGCCCTGAAGAAGCGGGTCGGCGCGAATTCGCCGAGCTTGTGTCCGACCATTTCTTCGGTTATATAAACGGGCACGTGTTTCTTTCCGTTATAGACAGCGACCGTATGCATAAGCATTTCAGGAACGATTGTCGATGCCCTGGACCAGGTTTTAATGACTTTCTTTGCGTTAGAAGTGTTCATTTGCCTAATCTTTTTTAAAAGGTCATCCTTTACGTATGGACCTTTCTTCAACGATCTTGACATTATTTCCTCCCTATGTGTTTACTTAAATCGAAATGTAATTAAGCATAACATTATAACAAAATTCACTTAATTTTTCAAGAGTATTTTATCTTTTTTTATGCTTTTTTTTCATCAATTATGATTTTTTGTTTCTATGGCTAACGATGTACTTGTTAGACGAGTTTTTCTTGCTTCTGGTCTTGTAGCCTTTAGCCGGAGTACCCCATGGCGACACAGGTGAAGGTCTGCCGACCGGGCATCTGCCTTCGCCGCCTCCGTGCGGGTGATCGCAAGGGTTCATTACTGATCCGCGAACGTGTGGTTTGATTCCGAGATGTCTCGAACGGCCTGCTTTACCAATCGAAATATTTTCGTTTTCAGTGTTCGAAACCTGGCCGACCTGGGCGCGGCATTCGAGCAAAACTTTTCTCATTTCGTTGGAGGGCATTCTTAAGATGGCGTATTTGCCTTCTTTTGCCATGAGACGTACGAAACATCCAGCCGCGCGGGCGAGCTGAGCGCCTTTTCCGGGTTTCATTTCGACGTTATAAACGGTTGTGCCTACCGGTATATCGGTGAGCGGGAGGGTATTTGCGGGTTTAATTTCGATTTCGTGCCCCGACATAATTACGTCGCCGACCTTAGTTTCGGAAGCCGCTATTATATATCTTTTTTCGCCGTCAGCATAATGAATGAGGGCGATATGCGCCGATCTGTTAGGATCGTATTCTAACGCAGCCACTGTTCCGGGTATGCCGTCTTTTCTAGGCGTAAAATCGATTTCTCTATAAAGCCTTTTGTGTCCGCCGCCTTTAAAACGAGCGGTAACACGGCCCTGGTTATTGCGGCCGCCATGGCTTTTTATTTTTGTCGTCAACGCTTTTTCAGGTCTTTTGGTTGAAAGTCCGGAAAAGTCTGCGACAGTCAGAAATCTTAATGCCGGAGATGTGGGTTTAAAGCTTTTAAGTGCCATTATATCCTCCTAATTTCTAAAAACTTTTATATTTAAAAATTACATGCCTTCAAAAAACGCTATTTTTTCGCCGTCTTTGAGCGTTACGATAGCTTTTTTCCATTCGGAAGTGAAGCCGGCGTGCGCGCCCTGACGTCTGCTTTTTGGATGGCAGTTAAGCGTGTTAACACGATCGACTTTTACTTTGAAAAGTTCTTCTATGGCTTTTTTGATCTCAACTTTATTAGCGTTTTTAATCACTTTGAATGAATATTTATTGCATTCTTTGCCGATCATGCTTTTTTCAGATACAACCGGATAAAGTATTATGTCTTGTGCGAGTCTTTCCATCTTACTTGAGCACCTCCTCAATTTTTAAAAGGGCGTCTTTGGTGACGACGAGCTTATCTGCCCATGCGAGAGGATAAACCGATATGGAATTCGACGGAAGTACGTTTACTTTCGGAATGTTTCTGAAAGAACGGTAAACTTTTTCGTCCGAATCGCGGGTTACGACAAGCACTTTTTTCATAGCGAGCTTTTCCGTTTTGTTTTTGGAAAGCTTCTCTGTTCCGGTCGATTTAACGGCCGTAACGTCGTTCACTTTAAGATTCGTAAGTATCTGAGCCATGTGTTTGGTTTTATATTCTTTAGGGTTTATAGCGTCGATTACCAGAAGGCAATTTTCGCGAACTTTATCGGATAAAACCGAACGCATTGCAAGTCTTTTAACTTTCTTGGGTATTGAATAGTAGTAGGAACGAACTTCCGGGCCGAACGTTACGCCGCCGTGTTTCCATAACGGTGAACGGGTTGAACTGTGGCGCGCGCGGCCTGTGCCTTTTTGACGCCAGGGTTTTCTGCCGCCGCCGGATACTTCCGAGCGGTCTTTGGCTTTCGCGTTGCCATGTCTTTTATTGGCCTGTTCCTGAATTACGCAGTCGGTGATAGCGCTTTTGTGGAGCTCTACGCCGAATACATTGTCGGATACTTCGAGTTTATCTACGACTTTTCCTTCTATGTTATAAACATTTAAAGTTGCCATTTTAAATTAATCCTCCTTCTTAAAGCTGAAAAATTACTGAGCTAACACAGCGTGTTTGCAAACTATAAGGCCGCCTTTTGCGCCCGGTACCGCGCCGTTTACAAGAAGAATGTTCTTCTCCGTATCAATTTTAACGACTTTGATGTTCTGGACGGTAACTTTTTTGCCGCCCATTCTTCCGGGCATATGCTGGTTTTTCAATACGCGCGAAGGAGACGATGACGAGCCGATCGAACCGGGCGCCCTGTGATGCATCGAACCATGGGTCGCGTGACCGCCTTTGTAATGCCATCTTTTTACGCCGCCGGCAAAACCGCGTCCTTTGGAAAGACCCGTGATGTCGATGCAGGTATTTTCCTGGAATATGGTTTCAGCCTTTAATTCCTGGCCGAGCTGATACTTTTCAACGTCTTCGACTCTGAATTCAATAAGGTTGTTGAGAGGGTCGAGGTTCGCTTTTTTAAAATGACCGGCCATGGGTTTGTTCGGGGTAACGACTTTTCTCACGACTTTACCGTTTACATGGCGGCGTTCGTGTTTGGTATTTATTTTTTCAAAACCTATTTGTATTGCATTGTAACCGTCGGTAGCTACGGTTTTCTTCTGTACGACGAAGCATGGGCCCAGTGCTAATACCGTTACCGGAATAGAGTTGCCTTTGCCGTCAAATATCGTCGTCATTCCAAGTTTTCTGCCTAAAAGTCCTAAACTTTTCATCTCTATTTACACCTCCGGATTAAAGCTTTACTTCGATATTTACACCTGAAGGAAGATCGATTTTCTGGAGAGAATCGACGGTTTCCTGCGACGGATCGTGAATATCGATTAAGCGTTTGTGCGTTCTCATTTCAAACTGTTCGCGCGAATCTTTGTCAACGTGTGGCGAACGAAGAACGCAGAACTTGTTTATTTCGGTAGGAAGCGGTATCGGTCCGGATATTTTAGCTCCGGTCTTTTTAACCGTGTTTACAATCTTTTGAACCGACTGGTCAAGTATTTTATGATCGTAGGTTTTTAAGAGTATTCTGATTTTATTTGCCATTGCTTATTAATTCCTCCTTTAAGCACGCTCGTTTTGCGAGCATCTGCCGCGCGCTGCGCCTGTTAGGACACTCCGCGCGGCACATTCGATAAAATCGTTGTTTAGTTCATAACCTCGGAAACGATTCCGGCGCCTACTGTTCTGCCGCCTTCGCGGATGGCGAAGCGCAATTCTTTTTCCATAGCTATAGGCATTATAAGTTCAACC
>Ga0209340_1001394_pt1 | contig 17601 bp, 16 predicted proteins | sample EPASupsiteSAE323_FD_187266 | JGI IMG/M metagenome (GOLD analysis project Ga0209340, IMG submission 187266) | Bioremediated contaminated groundwater from EPA Superfund site, New Mexico - Sample SAE3-23 (SPAdes) (version 2) | ecosystem: Environmental > Aquatic > Deep subsurface > Groundwater >... | reverse complement strand
TTATCTCCTGAAGGCATTGATGTATCGGGTGGAGTAGAGACCAATGGGGTCAAAGATCTAGAAAAAATAAAAGAATTTTTAATTGCGGCTCGTAGGGGCAAAGGTGGTGCAAGATAATGCTAAAAAAAATTACCGATATAAAACGCCAGGTAGTGGAAGCTGCGCAGCTAGAAAAACCACTTACCTCCTTCATAAATAAAATTGTGCCAGGAGATTTTGCTTTTAGTAAGGCCCTTATAGAGTCGCCATGGGCACTCATTGCAGAATGCAAACTAGCTTCTCCGGCAAAGGGAGAGCTATGTAGTGCCTATTCTGTGCCAGAACTGGCTGAGATTTATACTGCAAATGGTGCAGTAGCCCTTTCGGTACACACCGACACTCATTTTCGCGGTCGTTTAGAAGATATTGCTGCTGTACGCAGTGTGACTTCCCTGCCAATCTTACGTAAGGATTTTATTATTGATGAATATCAGATTTATGAAGCTAGAGAAGCAGGAGCCGATGCCATATTACTGATTGCCAATATATTATCAGATAAAGAGCTAAAGGAATATTTAGCTCTTGCTCAGGAGCTAGGCATGGACTGTCTAGTAGAGGTTCATACCTTAGAAGAATTAGAGCGAGTGCAACAAACGCCAGCCAAGTTGATAGGCATTAACAATCGCAATTTAAAAACCTTTGTAACCGATATACAAAATACCTTTGACTTATTACCTTATTGTGATAAGGAGCGCCTATTCATTAGTGAAAGTGGTGTAAGTACCAAGGCAGAAGCGAATCGCTTGCGAGAGGCAGGGTTACGAGGAATTTTAGTCGGGGAAGGATTAGTAAAGGCAAGTGATATTGGGGAAAAAACTCGAGAACTAGCAATGCTAGAACAGATAAATGGAGGGAAAGAACATGCCAAATAAAAATGGACGTTTCGGTGATTATGGCGGTCAGTTTGTACCAGAAACAGTTATGCCAGCCTTATTAGAACTAGAAGAGGCTTATAATAAATTAAAAGTAGATAAGGAATTTCAAGAAGAAGTAGCCTTTTATTATCGGGAATACGCGGGGCGGCCCACGCGTCTTTATTTTGCAAAAAACCTTACGGAGCATTATGGCAAGGGGAAAATTTATCTAAAACGGGAAGACTTACTCCATACGGGAGCTCATAAAATTAATAATGCTTTAGGTCAGGCCATCCTTGCCAAACGCATGGGGAAAAAACGCATTGTTGCAGAAACAGGAGCAGGGCAACATGGTGTGGCTTGTGCAACAGTAGCCGCTTTATTTGGCCTTCAGTGCTGCGTATTTATGGGGGAAGAAGATATTGAACGCCAAGCTCTCAATGTGTTTCGCATGAGACTCTTAGGCACAAAAGTAATTCCTGTCACCAGTGGTACTGGTACGCTAAAAGATGCTACCAGTGAAGCCATTCGGTACTGGGTTACTCATGTAGAAGACACCCATTATATTATTGGTTCCGTAGTAGGTCCACATCCTTATCCTATGATGGTAAGAGATTTTCAAGCGGTCATTGGTCAGGAATTAGAAGCTCAGGTACAGGAACTTGCAGGCAGTAAGCTCAGTCATATCGTAGCTTGTGTTGGGGGCGGCAGTAATGCCATGGGGATTTTCTATCAGTTCCGCAACAAGCAAGAAATTATAAAAATTGGCGTGGAGGCTGCAGGCAAAGGCCTGGATACTCCCGATCATGCCGCCTCTCTTACTTTAGGACGCCCGGGTGTACTACATGGCTCTTTTAGCTATTTATTACAAGATGAGGATGGGCAGGTTATTCCTCCTTACTCCATATCTGCAGGACTGGATTACCCAGGGATTGGACCAGAGCATTCCTTTTTTAAAGATACAGGCATTGTAAAATATGTGGCGGTTACGGATGAGGAAGCATTAGCAGCTTTTCAGCGTTTAGCCCAGATTGAAGGTATTATTCCAGCCTTAGAAAGTTCACATGCCTTAGCTCAGCTAGAAAAACTAATGCCTGAGACCAAGGAAAATGATGTAGTGGTTGTATGTTTGTCAGGACGTGGTGATAAGGATGTACAATCCGTAGCGAATGTATTGGAGGGGATGAAATGTCACGCATAATAGATCGATTTAAACAATTAAAAAGTCAAGGACGCAAGGGCTTTATTGCCTATGTTACAGCAGGTTTCCCAGATTTAGCAGGTACTGTAGAAGCGATAGAAGTGTTAGAGGCAGCAGGGGCTGATGTCATTGAAATCGGTATTCCTTTTTCCGACCCCATGGCCGATGGTCCTGTCATTCAAAAAGCAGCAACCTTGGCATTACAAGCGGGTATGACCACACCAAAAGTATTAGAAATTATTACTACTGTTCGGAAAACTTCCCAAGTTCCGTTAGTGGTTATGACTTATATTAATACCATCTTGAATGTGGGTGTGGAAAAGTTTGTTCGTTCCTTTGCAGCAGCTGGTCTTGATGGCATTATCGTACCTGATCTTCCCTTAGAAGAAGCAGGCCTATTATCACAGTTTTGTGAAGAAGTAGGTATTGATTTAATTCAGCTAGTAGCGCCTACGACTCCCAAGAATCGGTTAGTCGCTATTTGTAAAAAAGCCCAAGGGTTTGTTTATTGTGTCTCGAATACAGGGGTCACTGGTGTACGGCAAGTTGACTATTCGCAAATTGCTCCTGTCATTGAAATTGTTCGTAGTGAGACTGCTGTGCCGCCAGCTATCGGTTTTGGGATTGGTAGCATCGAGGGAGCCCAGCAGGCGGCAAAATATGCGGATGGCGTTATTGTGGGAAGCGCTATTATGCAACGACTTATGGACGAAGGAATGGATTCCGTTGGTACTTTTGCCAAATCCATTCGTAAGGCTTTAGATGAAGGAGTGTGAGTGCTATGATCGCCTATCCAGCTAAAAATGAATTTTGTCAATTCGCAGAAAAACATAACATTTTGCCTGTATATACAGAGTTATTAACGGATATGGAGACACCTGTATCTCTGTACTACAAGCTGGTCGGTGATGATGTAGGTTTTATTTTAGAAAGTGCTGAAACCAGTAAAACCTTTGGTCGCTATTCCTTTATTGGCGCCGCCCCCTTTGCCACCATTAGAGCGCGCCATCACTATTCAGAAATCATTACAGGAGAAACATCTACAAAGGTAAAGGGTACTCCTATTCATGTATTACGTGAGTATTTAAAGAGCTTTTCCTTTCCAGATTTACCTGATTTGCCGCCTTTTACAGGTGGCGGAGTTGGCTATTTTGCGTATGAATCTATCGCTACTTGGGAACGAATCCGAGGAATGGAGCTTCCCGCAGAAATGATACTCTCCGAACTATTATTTTGCCAAGTGCTTATTATCATGGATCATTTGACCCATTCCACTAAATTAATGTATTTAGCTCGCACAGAGCCAGGAAAAACAGCAGAGGAAACCTATGAGGAAGCAATTGCGCAGCTTGCCTATTGGACGCAAAAACTACGTCAGCCTTGCGCGTATCCTAAAGATAATATGACAATGCCTAAGGTGGGTAAAAATCTAGAAATTGATGAGCTAGCCCAAAATAAGTTTATTTCCATTGTGGAAGAAGCCCAAGAACATATTTTAGCAGGGGATATTTTTCAAGTGGTCTTGTCTCAACAATTTCGCAGTAAATTAAAAAAACATCCGTTTGCTCTGTACCGTCGTTTGCGGCAGATTAATCCTTCTCCTTATATGTTTTATATTAATTATGGTGAGCGTAAACTAGTGGGAGCGTCACCAGAAATGCTAGTGAAGTTATCAGGAGAAGAAGTTCTTACTTATCCCATTGCTGGTACTCGTCCCCGGGGCAGGGACGGGGCTGAGGATGCACTTTTAGCTGCTGATCTCCTTGCCGATACTAAGGAAAAAGCAGAACATGCCATGCTCGTTGACTTAGGTCGCAATGACATTGGTCGCATTAGTTTACCTGGTACTGTAAAGGTCAATCGTATGATGGAGATTGAAAAGTTTTCTCATGTGATGCATATGGTATCGGAGGTCTCAGGCCAAATTAATCCTAAGTTTGCTGCTGTAGATGTATTAGCTGCTTGCTTCCCTGCTGGTACCGTGAGCGGTGCACCCAAAGTAAGGGCCATGGAAATTATTCATGAATTAGAAGAAGCACGTCGCGGGCCCTATGCCGGGGCCGTAGGATATTTTGACTTTAGAGGTAGCATGGATACTTGTATTACTATACGGACGATGGTGATTGATGGGGAGGAAGTTATTATACAGACAGGTGCTGGTATTGTAGCCGACTCCGTACCCATAAAGGAATACCAAGAAATATTGCATAAGGCAAAAGTACTATTTCAAGTTGTAGGGGAGGAGGAATAGGATGATACTCATCATTGATAATTATGATTCTTTTACCTACAATGTATATCAATATGTTGCCAAGCTAGGTTATGAAGTAAATGTTGTCCGCAATGATCAAATCACTTTGCCAGAAATTAAGGAAGGTGGGTATGAGGCCATTATTATTTCTCCAGGTCCTGGTACTCCCGATGAGGCAGGAATTAGTAAAGCTGCTATTAAGGAATTTGCGGGAGAAATACCGATATTTGGCATATGCCTTGGGCACCAGGCCATTGGGGAAGTCTTTGGCGGGCAAGTGGTACGGGCACCGGAACCAGTACATGGCAAAGTATCTTTTCTGCAGCACAATGGTAAGGATATTTATCAAGGACTTCCCGAGAAGCTGGAAGCGGGTCGCTATCATTCCCTGATTGTAGAGCGCAGTAATTTTCCAGAGTGTCTGGAAATCACTGCTACTTCAGCAGACGGTTTGATTATGGGACTTCGCCATCGAGAGTATAATATACAAGGTGTACAATTTCACCCTGAATCCATTTTGACGCCTGAGGGCATAAAAATATTAGAAAATTTCTTGGGCGGGAAAAAATGAGAACCTTCCTAGAAATGAGAACAAGTCCCTTAAAAAGAAATTTTTAAGGGACTTGTTCTGTTTGTCGCTGATTATACTAGGCGTAAGACCCTATTTGCAGTTATACTAAGGATAAGAAATATGCTGTGTATAGAGGTGAAGAAAATGGAAATTGGTAAAGTGTCTCAGCCTATTGAACCGATAACGGTAAATACCCAGCCCACTAGTGACCAACTGGTAAGTGAAAAAAATCAGGCAACTGAGAATAGAGCCGTTGGGCAAAAAGACTTTCAAGTGAATTTACAGGATGGGCTGAAAGGTAAGCTAGCGGAGTTTGCCAAGGCCTTACAAAGTCAACAGCAACTGATTGAATCCTTGCCAGAAGATGTTCGAAAAGCAGTGGTTGAACTTTTGAAACAAATGTCATCTGATGCTGAGCTGCCCCAAGGGTTAGAAAATTTATTGAAGGGGCAAAAAAATATAGCCGATCAATTGAAAAATATGGGTAGTACCTTAGTTTTTGCTACTGCACTGCAAAGTGATGAACATAGTGATATACGAGAATTTTTACAAAAAGTCCTAGCTAATGTTGAGGGGAAGTCGGAAGTAGTTCCTGAAACCTCAGCCAAAGAATTGCTGCAATTAGCAAAACAGTTAGCGGTAAATACGAGTGTGGCCCAAGGCATTACCAAACAAGGGCTAGAGCAAGTTCTACAGCAAACCTTACCAGAGGATTTAGGAAAGCTGAGTTCCCAAGAACAAAAGATTGTGACTGAGCTGACGAAAACCTTTGGGAAAGAGATGCCGCTAGGTCTGCAACAACTGGCCCAGCAAAATAAGATGCCCGAACTTCCTGGCGTATGGGCAACCTTAAAAGCGGCTGAAGCCTGGCAGTTTAAGAATGTACAACCAAAGACATTACAGGCAGCAGCAGAATTGTTAACGGAGCTATCTCAAGAAATGCCCTCTAACCTTGCTACGAAAGAGGCAGTAGTTAGTCAATTGCAAGAATTTGTGAAGAACTTACCTGGGACTATTAATAGTAAAGCCGCCGTGGTGACGGAATTAGAAACGTTTGCAAAAAACTTGTCGTCTGAAATTGGCAACAAAGGAGCAATCCTTGGGGAATTAGAAAAGTTTATAAAGACCTTGCCAACTGAGTTTGGTAATAAAGGAGCAGTTGGTAGCCAACTGGAACAATTTATAAAAAACATGCCAGCAGAAATTGTCAATAAAGCTACAATGCTTACCCAATTGGAACAGCTTGTAAAAAGTTTGCCCCCGGAGTTAAGCAATAAAGCCACTGCAGTTACACAAATGGAGGAGTTTATAAAAACGCTGCCTTCTGAGGCTGGCAATAAAGTAGCAGTGGCTACCCAACTAGAGCAATTTATAAAAACCTTGCCCCCTGAAATTGGCAAAGCATTACAACACGCCTTACGCCAAGGAAATATTTCAGAAAATCTGCAAAAGCTTGCTGATGTTTTTAACAATGCGGCAGTATTGAACAAAAATGCCACGGTGGAGCTGCAAAACTTTCTGGGAAAGGTAGCAGAAAATCTTACGGTCAAGTCCCCATCCTTACCAACAGATAGTAGTAATATATTAGGGGCTTTGGCAAAACAATTTACGGATCCCACCACCACGAGTGCACAAATTAAAACCTTTATCAATCAGCTAAAAACGGAGTTGTTTGCCAATAATCCTATCCTGTTAGAAAAAGAAAAACAGGTATTAGATAAACTAACAAAACTCTTTGAACAAAATATCCCTCCCGCACTACAAGAAGGAGCAGTCAAGCAAAAATTAACGGAATTACCTAAATTTTGGGTGCTGCTAAAGGCCTTAGGAACAGAGCAATGGCAAAATAATGGGCCGGATAATTTGCAAAAGTCTGCAGGAATCGTCAAAGAATTGGCTAACTCTGTGTATAAATCAACAGGACTTGCAGGCGAAAAACAAGCGGAACATAATGTATTATCTTTTTCCGTCCCTCTCCAAGTTGGAGAAGGTATATATTATCCTGCCCACATTCATATTTACCATCAAAATAATAAGAATAAGGATGGTGAACAACAGGAAAAGCAACGACAATTTGAAACCTGGATTCGCGTGTGCGTAGAAACACAACACATTGGCACCGTCGATAGTGTTTTTCGCCTTTATGGCGATGACAAGCTAGACGTTCGCGTCGCCTTTCCGAGCAATAGCATTGCTGAAGAATTCGCCCAAGAGTTACCTGAAATTCGGAAAAATTTAAAAGAAGCCAAGCTTAGTCTCAATGATATTATGATTACTAAGGTGTGAAAATAAATTTACAGGGTCAGGTTTGACGTAAATCAAACCTGACCCTGTAGTTTTTATTCTTCTTCATAATCTACTTGGGCAAAACCTTTATTGTTTGCTTTTCCACAATTCTCAGGGGCGATGTTATTTTTTTCGGTTTTTGCAAACCCTTGACCGGCAGTACTGCAGTCTGGTTTTTCCGCCCTCGCGGTATTGGATGAAAGTTGTTCTTTTTCCACAATAAGACCTCCTTTATAAGGAATGACTTTAGTGTAGTATCTGCATAGAATGAAAAATTTATTTATAGTATTTTAAAGGATTTTAAAGAATATAACCTTAGATATTACTTCCATGGCTTTTATGCTAGAATTAGATAAGGAAAATGATGTTATAACCTTCTTTGAGGGTGAAAATCATTGACTAGGAGGGAAAAACATTGAAAGAACGATTAAAACGTCAAATTGAATTTATTGTGGAAGCAGATAAACTAAAACAAATATATCGGCAAAATATTCTATTAGATAAGTCTAGACAAGAAACAGATGCAGAACATTCATGGCATTTGGCATTAATGGTAATACTGCTTAGTGAACATGTTGATCAGGGAAAAATTGATATTTTACGTGTTATGAAAATGGTAATTATTCATGATATTGTAGAAATTGATGCTGGTGATACTTATTGTTATGATGCCGTGGGGTGCCATGATCAAAATAGTCGTGAACAAAAAGCCGCAAAGAGATTATTCGGCATGCTGCCCGTAGATCAAGCAGAAGAGTTTAAAAGATTGTGGGAGGAATTTGAAGAAAAAATAACTCCCGAAGCCTGCTTTGCCGGAGCCCTCGATCGCTTACAACCTTTATTATTGCATTACCATACAGAAGGACAATCCTGGAAGGAAAACAAGATAACCAGTGAAAAAGTGATAAAGCGTAACAAAGATACGCAAGCTATCTCGCGTAATTTAGGAGCTTTCGTTGAAGAGTTAATTAATGATGCTATTTTAAAAGGCTATCTATGCAAATAATAGTTATGGTTAGTCTAAGAGGATTTGAAAAGAAAATGATGCCCTTTTCATGGGGCATCATTTTTATTCCTTCTTTTGTTCTAATATGGAATTATCAAAATAATGTTTTAGTGCTTCGCTAAAGAGATGCACGCCTTCAATTGCTGTTTCAATTTTAGCTGGCGGAACATGTGAGAGGATTTGTTCAAAAATATACAGTGAGTTCGAGTCAATATTCTTCACCATCCTTAGACCTTCTGTCGTTAAACTAATTTTTACATACCTGCGATCAGTAGGATTTTGCTCTCGCTTAAGTAAACATTTTTTTACCAAGTCATCTACAGTGCGGCTCACAGCACTTTTATCAATTTTTAATTTTGCGGCAAGATCATTAATGGAAAGGGTAATATTTTTACCAAATTCCACAAGGATGTGGCATTGTATATAGGTATGCTCACAGCAAAAGGCTTTGTTACTTTCTAAAGACCCCATATTTCTTAAAATAGATTTTACGGACTCGCGAAGTAGTTTAGCAGATGTATTCATAACGACCCTCCATGATTGATATAAACAATAGTTGACAAAAACAACTGTTGTTTATTATAATATAATTATAACAAAGGTTTTAGATTGAGTAAAGTATAGGAGGGTAATAACATGGAATCCAAAGTAAATGCTGAGAAGAGAATCGTATACGCATGTTCAGGCTGTGCTGATGTTGGAGAAATAGCGGATCAGGTTGGAAGGAAGCTACGGCGGGATGGTTTTGCCACACCTAAAGCTAGCTGCCTAGTTGGGATAGGAGCTGGACTACAATCCTTTGTTGATGCGGCCAAAGCTGCTGACACTGTTATTGCAATTGATGGTTGCCCAGTAGGCTGTGCTAAGAAGATACTCGAAAATATAGATATTCAGCCCAATTCTATAGTGCTTACAACAATGGGATTAGTAAAGGGAGAGACACCTTTGTCGACAGGACTAGTAGAAAATTTAGCGAACACCATTCAATCCCAATTTGTTATATCCTAAAATTATTATTTATACATAAGAGATTCTCTTTTGAGGATCTCTTTTTTTAGTATAAACATATAAAATGTAATAGTATAAATATGAATACTCTAAAGTTATAAAATGATATAATGAAAGAAATGTAGGATATGGTAAAAGAAATACAACATACAAAAGGCAGGAGATAGTATGGCAGATGTTAAAACCACGAGAAGTATACTTATGCCAAGCCTTATCGATGGACAAAAGGCAATTGACTTGCGGTTGTCATTAGTTCATATGATTAATGAAGGTACTAGAAAATTCCTATGGGATTTTTTACAAACGGAGTATATTTCCCTATTTGGCGCTCAGGAATTAGCAACAATTGCACGTTTTTTGAATAAAATTGGTGGGCAGGTTGTTATTTGCCAAATTAGTCCTAAGAATAAAGAAGTATTAGAAAATCTGGGAATCGCTCATTTGTTTCAATTTGCAAATTTGACGGAATCGGTGTTAATTTTGGTACTAAAGGAATTAACAACGTGTTTTGAGGATTATGAAGACGTACTAGATATTAAAGCACGCTTAGAAGGCACGGTTGTTACAATCGAAATCTATCTATTATTTAACGAAAATCAGACAATGGGGCAGGTACAGCAAACCATGGACGCTATTCGATGCACGCTAGAAGGAAACATTAAAAACTGTAAGGTCTTGATTGTCGCGAGTGCTAAGTCTCATATCGAAGGAGATAGAATTGATGGATAAGAAGCCGTTTTTGGATGTATTATCAGAGGAATTAGTTGTTGCCCTAGGATGTACAGAACCTATTGCAGTAGCTTATGCAGCGGCTCTTACCAAAAAAAATCTTCGTGGGTCTGATATTGTTGCAGTACAAGTTTATGCTAGCGGTAATGTTCTAAAAAATGCCATGGCTGTTGCCATACCAGGTACCCAAAGCTGTGGTGTAGCCATGGCGGCTGCTTTAGGTATTGTAGCGGGTGATGCAGATCGAAATCTTGAGGTGTTAGCAGGGTTATCACCAGATGATATTACTAAGGCGGAGGCCATGATTGAAGAGGGGATTATTACTGTATATGTGGCGGATACCAGTAAAAAGCTATATATTGAAGTTTGTATCCAAACATCAGAATCCAGTGCTAAGGTAATTGTAGCCGATGAACATACCCATGTTGCTCTGGTGGAAGCCGATGGACAAGTTGTAAGAAGAGGCTGTGAAGTGGCAGAGATTGAAACCAAAGAAACAGCTAGAAGCTTTTTGGATATTGATAGTATTTGGGACTTTGTACAAAAGATAGATATTGAAGATTTAGGAATTGTGAAACAAAGTATTGAATTAAACCAACGGGTGTCAGATGAGGGACTACAAAATCCTTATGGTTTACAAGTAGGAAGAACAATAAAGGCGAATGTGAAGAAGGGGATTTTGGGTGACGATTTAGTTAACCATGCCATGGCCCTTACCGCTGCGGCCTCCGATGCAAGGATGGCTGGATCTTCTTTACCAGTAATGAGCAATTCGGGAAGCGGAAATCAAGGTATTTCGGCAACGATGCCCGTGGTTGCTGTTGGGGAAAGATTAGAGGCTTCTTGGGAAAAAATTATGCGTGCTACCACCTTAAGTCATTTAATTACTATTTTTATAAAAACCAAGTTTGGTCGTTTATCGGCGTTGTGTGGTGCTACCGTATCAGCAACAGGCGCTAGCTGTGGCATTACTTATTTGCTAGGTGGAGATAAGGGAGCGGTTCGAAAAACCATTCAGAATATGTTAGGGAACGTGACAGGCATGTTGTGTGATGGGGCTAAGGCTGGCTGTGCTATGAAGATTTCTACTTGTACCAATGCCGCGATGCAATCCGCCTTTATGGCAATTCAAGGTTTTGGGATTCAAGAAACAGAAGGAATTATTGAAAAGGACGCATCTTTTTCAATAGAGAATCTTTGTCGTATTGGCAATGAAGGTTCCATGGAAGCCGATAAAATCATTCTAGAAATTATGTTAAATAAAAAAGAATAAGACCATTCTACGATTATCCTTCACTCTTTGGGTGAGGGATTTTTTCTTGAAAAAGTATGTTCAGAAAATAACATTCCTTATAGGAATTGAGTATAATTTTCCAATAGTTAAAAGGAATGACTGTAATGATGAATAACAATTTTACCTTATTCGAATAATCGGGTAAGATATAGAAAAAATAGAATAGTTAAATTGAAAAATTACAGTATTTCATGGGGATGACACAATAATTATCACATTATGGGTAAAATAAAGTAGGAGGTGTATTTGTTTGAAAATTATTGCACTCGTCAAACAAGTTCCTGGAACTGATTCCGTAAAGCTAGACCCTATAACTGGAGTCATGGTGCGTACTGGAAAAGATACCATTATTAATCCTTTAGACGAAAATGCTTTAGCTGAGGCTATTCGGATTAAGAATACCTATCCTGATGTAACAATTACGGCAGTAAGCATGGGCCCCGTATCTGCTATGAAGGCTATCAAAGAAGCTATTTCTATGGGGGCTGATGATGGAATATTAATTTCAGGTAGAGAGTTTGCTGGTTCGGATACCATTGCTACCGCTAAGGTGATTGCTGCCGCCATCCGTAAAAACGGTGATTTTGATATGATTATTTGTGGAGAACGGGCGACAGATGGAGAAACTGGCCAAACGGCGGCGATGATTGCCCATTACCTAGATATCCCCGCTCAAACCTATGTATCCCAATTGGAAATAGTTACAGATGGGGTTATTGTAAAAAGAACGGTTGAAAGTGGCTTTGAAAGAGTTCAAGTCAATTTCCCAGTACTAGTTTCTGTGAATAAGGATATTAGTGATACAGGATTTCCAACATTGAGTGGTAAGTTAAAAGCCAAAGATGTTACGGTGCCTATGTGGGGAAATACAGAGCTTGGCTTTGATAAGAGTGAACTTGGCTTGACGGGTTCACCGACGCGTGTTGTTAAGATTTTTAGTCCGAAGCTTTCCCGTGATACTATTATGGCAAAAGCCAATGGTACCATGAAACCTATTGATGAATTGATATCGTTTTTAGTACAAAAGGATGTTTTATAAGGAGGTAATAAATGATGTCAAGTTATGTGAATTGTGGCATAGCAGAGGCGAAGAATCTTGCAGACTACAAGGGTGTATTCATCCTTGGTGAACAACGTGATGGCAAAATTCAAGCTGTGACCTTTGAACTTTTGACCTGGGGACGAGGGATTGCCGATGAACTAGGCTGTGAACTTGCTTGTGTAATCCTTGGTGATGAAATTGAAAACTTACAAGAAATTATTGCGCGAGGTGCAGATAAAGTTTTCTTTATTCAAGATTCGATTTTCAAAAACTTTTTGCCTCAGCCTTATAGCAATGCTATTACTAAATTAGTAAATGAAGAAAAACCTGAAATTATAATTGCTGGGGCAACTACTACCGGCCGTACAGTAATGCCTTTAGTAGCTGCTAAAACCAATACTGGTTTAACAGCCGACTGTACAGAACTGACCATTGATCATGATACAAAGCTACTATTACAAACTAGGCCAGCCATTGGCGGTAATATTATGGCGACAATAAAAACCCCGGATACGCGCCCGCAGATGGCAACTGTTCGTCCAAGATCAGCAAAACAAGCTCCTGTTGAACCGACACGCCTTGGAGAAATTGTTGTTAAGAAGTATACCGGCTCAACCTTAATGACGGTGGAAAAATTCTTAGAATATATGGTAGATACCACCCAAGCTGTTAGTATTGAAGAAGCCGATGTAATTGTTGCTGGCGGTAAAGGTATGAAAAATGCAGCAGGCTTTAAATTAGTAGAAGAGTTGGCAGCTGTCATGGGAGCCGCTGTCGGCGCAACTCGTGATGCTGTAGAACTAGGTTGGTCTACCTATCCTCATCAGATTGGTCTTTCCGGGAAAACCGTATCACCGAAGTTAATGATTGCTATGGGAATTGCCGGTAAGATTCAATTTTTGGCAGGCATGCAGACGGCAGATGTCATTGTTGCTATTAATAAAGATCCAGAAGCTCAAATCTTTAAAGTAGCAGATTTCGGAATTGTTGGCGATGTATTTGAAGTAGTACCTATGCTCATTGAAACCGTCAAAAAAATGAAAACTATAGCATAAGGGGGATGGGTCATGGGATTTAATAAAATAACAGACGCAATCATCCGAGAGTTACAAGATATTCTTGGCACTGCAAATGTAATTGTAGATCCGGAAAAAATGGAAATGTACTCACGGGATGAAACATCAGATAAACTATGGGAAAAAATGCCGGAGGTAGTCATAAAGCCTGAGAATGCGCAGCAAATTTCCAAAGTTGTTCAATTAGCGAATCGTGAACTCATTCCAATCACACCGAGAGGCGGTGGTTCTGGACTGGCAGCAGGTGCTGTTCCTTTGCATGGCGGTATGGTATTATCCTTAGAAAAAATGAATAAAATTCTTGAAGTGGATAATGAAAATTTATTTATGGTACTAGAGCCTGGCGTTACAACAGGAGAAGTGCAAAAAGTAGCAAAAGAATTAAATCTTTTTTATGCTGGTGATCCTTGTTCTGCAGAATCTTCTTTCATTGGCGGTAACGTTGCCACCAATGCTGGCGGTAATAAAGCAGTAAAATACGGTGTAACAGGACGTCATGTCTATGGACTAGAAGTGGTCATGCCCGATGGTGATATTATCATCTATGGCGGTAAAAATGTAAAAGATGTTACTTTTTATGATATGGTTCATCTAATGGTTGGTTCAGAGGGGACTTTAGGAATCATTACAAAAATTTGGTTAAAATTAATGCCCCTGCCCCAATATGTTGCCGATTTATTGATTCCCTTCCCGGATATACAATCGGCCATTAAAGTGGTGCCAAAGATTATGACGGCGGGTATTATTCCCACAGCCGTTGAATTTATGGATAGCTTGTCCATAAAAGCAGCCGAGCTTTATTTAAATAAAAAATTACCCTTTAGTGACGCCGGTGCCTATGTAATTTGTGAGGTAGATGGTAATACGGAGCTGCAAGTGCAAGAAGATTATGAAACCATTGGTAAGATGTGTATGGAAAATGGAGCCTTAGAAGTCTTTGTAGCTGATAATATTTCCACACAAGATCGCATTTGGAAATCGCGCAAGGCCTACGCGGAAGCTCTTCGTATGTTAAGTCCCGTATATTGTATGGAAGATATCGTTGTGCCGATTGCCAATATTCCTGCAGCCCTTGCTGCTATTGAAAAAATTTCCGCAAAGTATGATTGCAAGATTCCTAGTGCTGGCCATGCGGGTGATGGTAATATTCATGCCACCATTTTACGGGAAGATCGTGATGACCATGCTTGGCATGATTTAAAGGATGCAGTGCTAAGTGAAATTTATGATGCTGTTTATGTCTTAGAAGGGAATCTATCTGGGGAACATGGTATTGGGGCAAAACGTGTGTCAGCCATGTACAAACATATGACAGAGGGGCAAAAGAAAGTTCTGCACACTATTAAAAATACCTTTGATCCTAACAATATTATGAACCCAGGAAAGATTGTAGCCCTTGGCAGAATAGCAGAATACTAGTAAGCAAAGCCTGAATCACTGAAAAAGGATTCAGGCTTCTTCCATAAATGGGAGGAATAATAAGGTATCCTGTCGAAGTACATTTATAAAAGAGTGAGAAATAAATATGTCAATAAAATAGGGGTTACGAACTACATAAGAAGGGCTATAGTATAAAAGGAAAATTAATTTTGAAAAGGCGGTAATTTCATGAAGTTGACAATTGGAAAACAGATACTGTTGATTTGTATGGTAATCGTAGTGGCTTTTATGGGACTTTCTGCCTATACTTATTTTCAAATGGATAAAATTGAAGCTGGCTATGATAGTGTCTTAAATCGCAGTGTTCCACTAGTTATTGAAGTGAAGGAACTTGCGATTGAACTAAATAATCAGTCGGCGCAAGTTCGAGGCTATATTTTATCAGCAGATCCTCAATATGCCCAGGCCTATGATGCATCACGACAAAATATGAATAATACGTTAGCTAGTTTAGAAAAGAAATTGATTACACCAGAAGGTAAACAAAAGGTAGGCGAATTGAAAACTGCCCTTGAGGAATATCATCAAATTGCCGATCAAGGTATTCTTGTGCGTAAAAGTCAGGGGCAAGAGGAAGCCTTGAAAAGTGTAATCGCAGCGGTAGGAAAAATTGAAGCCGCTGAAAAGGCTATGAATGGTACCGTTAAATTTTTGATGGAACGTATGGACCTACGAATACAGGAAAATGTTGCTAACATCAACAAGGTACATCAGACACAAAGAATATTAACTGCAGTTATCTTTATTTTTGCATGTGTAGCAGCAATTTTCTTGGCACGACGTATTTCAAGACCCCTTGCCTTGGTAGCGGAATCAGCAAAAAAAATTGCAATGGGTGATTTGCGTAATACGACCATCCCCTATGAGGCTAATGATGAAATTGGAGATATGATAACAGCCTTTAAGGCCATGAAAGACAATCTGCGTGATGTGGTAAGTCAGGTGGCAAATTCATCGGAACAAGTAGCGGCAGCAAGTGAAGAACTTACAGCAAGTTCAGAACAATCTGCCCAGGCCTCTAGTCAGGTTGCCGAAACCGTTACCAATGTAGCTACTGGTGCATCGAACCAAGTGGCAAGTGTTGAGCAAACGGTTGGGGTAGTAGGAGAAATGGCAACGGCCATTTCCCACATTACCAGTAATGCCAGTAATGCTGCAGCAAAATCAGGTGAGACGGCCAGTGCTGCGAGTGTAGGTGGTGAGAGTGTTTGCCAAGCACGGGCGCAAATGCAATTGATTAAAGAAGCAGTCAACCAATCAGCACAGGTTGTTCAAAAATTGGGTGTCAGCTCGCAACAAATTGGCGAATTCGTGAATTTAATTAGTGGTATTGCAGGTCAAACTAACTTGCTCGCCCTTAATGCTGCCATTGAAGCGGCGCGTGCAGGTGAACAAGGACGAGGTTTCGCGGTGGTTGCCGATGAAGTAAGAAAGCTCGCGGAGCAATCTCAAGAAGCAGCGCAAAAGGTTACTGTTCTTATTCATGATATTCAGTCGGAGACCAATGTAGCAGTAACTACTATGAATCAGGGAACAATTGAAGTAACGCGGGGGACTGAGGTCATTGCTACTACTGGTGAACAGTTTAATTTGATTGTCGCAAAGATTGATGAATTAAATAAACAGGTTCAGGCCATTACCACTGCCTCTAAAAATCTTTCTGCTGCCAGTGAAGAGGTGGTTGCTTCTGTGGATAGTGTAAGGAAGGTAGCCGCTGACACCGCTGCGGATACACAAACCATTTCGGCTGCAACGGAGGAACAATCGGCTTCTATGGAGGAAATTGCATCTTCTAGTCATGCACTGTCGAATATGGCCAGTCAATTGCAAATGATTGTAGCTAAATTTCGCTTATAAAAAACAGTACGAGTAAAATTTATAATTTGGTAATTAGTAAAAAGGACTCATTTGTTAATTGGGCAGATGAGTCCTTTTATTATCGCAAAAGGTAAGTTAGGAATTATAAATTCTTAACTTACAAAGGCTTATATTATTAATAGTAGAGAACATAATAACGAGAGTTACTTTTATTTATACAAGGAGTGATTTAGATGCGTATTGTTGTAGCTCCTGATTCTTATAAAGGCAGTGTATCTGCCTTAAAAGTTGCCAATGCCATAGAAAGTGGAATTCTAAGAGTATTTCCTAACGCCCAAGTTATTAAAATGCCGATAGCAGATGGTGGTGAGGGGACGGTAGCGGCCATGGTTGCTGCTACGAGAGGGAGGATTATCTATGAGACGGTGACTGGGCCCTTAGGAGAACCGGTGGAAGCTTTTTGGGGCATTCTTGGTGATGGTAATACGGCTGTAATTGAAATGGCAGCGGCTTCTGGATTGCCTCTTGTGCCCGTAAACCTGCGTAATCCTTGTATAACCACTACCTATGGTACAGGAGAGTTAATGAAAGCTGTTCTTAACATGGGAATACGAAGTATCATCATTGGAATTGGCGGTAGTGCTACGAATGATGGCGGGGCGGGTATGGCCCAGAGTCTAGGGGCGAAATTCTTGGATATAAAGGGACAGGAACTTTCCTATGGCGGCAGCTCCTTGGCTAAGCTACATAGGATTGACCTAAGTGGTCTTGATAGTCGTTTAGGTGAGGCGGAGATTCTAGTGGCCTGTGATGTGGATAATCCCCTCTGTGGTCCTACAGGGGCGTCGACATTCTATGGACCGCAAAAAGGCGCTACTCCAGAAATGATTGATGAACTTGATAGGGCATTAGAACACTATGCAAAAATAGCCCAAGAAGTTACAGGGAAAAATATCATCGATTATCCAGGCGGGGGAGCGGCAGTA
>Ga0209340_1001390_pt1 | contig 17636 bp, 17 predicted proteins | sample EPASupsiteSAE323_FD_187266 | JGI IMG/M metagenome (GOLD analysis project Ga0209340, IMG submission 187266) | Bioremediated contaminated groundwater from EPA Superfund site, New Mexico - Sample SAE3-23 (SPAdes) (version 2) | ecosystem: Environmental > Aquatic > Deep subsurface > Groundwater >... | reverse complement strand
CAGGTAGGTGTCATAGTAGTCGTAGTCTTCTAGGATTATTCCGTGTCCTGTGGGTTGTGTGATGGTGGTGTTGGTTATGATGATGCCGTCTAGGTTGCTGGGACCGTATTTTTCTATTCCATTGTTTTGTGGGTTGTTGATTTGTGTGTTGTTAATAGTGATGTTGTTTTGTGTTCCGTCGATGTAGATACCCTGCGCAGTAGGCGCATTGATAGTTGCACCGTCCACTGTAATGTTGGTGGAGGTACCGGTCATCTGAACTCCTCTTTGACAGTTGTTAATGGTAAGGTTGGTAATGGACACATTATTGGTTCCAGTAACCCGAACTCCAGCAGAATTTGTTGCCCCAGTCAATATGAAACCAATAATACTGGAATAAGAGCCCTGGCTGTTAACTGTGATCACAGGACTGCTGGCTGAAGATCCGCTGACAGTTACCTGGCCTGTACTCTGCACAGTCAGGTTGGTCTTGTTAACCACTACATTTTCATTGTAGGTGTAAGCACTTCCTCCATCATCATAAACACTTATAGTGTCACCACTTAGGGTTGATTCATTGTTTATAGCATCCTGAATGGAAGTATAATTATATGTCCCTCCAGGGCCTACGGTCCAATCTGCCGCTGAAACAGTACCCAAACCAAGTGAAAGAATAAGCGCTAAGGTAATGAGAATGAAAGGTAAAGTGTACTTTTTGGTAAATTTAGGTTGGTTTGTATTAGATAGGTTAAGTTCAGTTCGTTTTTTGTTCACGTTCTTTTTCACCTCCTTTTACAATTTTTTTATTATACATCACTGCAATTGCAGTCATGCATAATTGTACTGATCCCAATTATAAAGTTTACTAAAATTTCTATATTTTCAATTTCGTAAGAGCAAAATTCTACCAATTTTACATACATAGAAAATCTAAGATTTTCATAATGTTCGTTAATTATCGTAGGATTTAGTTAAAAAGTATATATTATACTTCACCAATAATCACATCACAATAAAAATAAAAATAAAAATAAAAATAATATTAATATTAATAATATTCTACACAATCTTCTGGCATGAGCGTTGATTTATTCAATACACATATGGAGGTTATCTATGAACTTTTCTATGAAATATTCAAAATTATCAATAATTCCTCCATAATGTTTTTCAAGAGCGATGGTATACATGAACCCGGATATAGTAAGTACAAATGTTGCATGGTCTATTTTACTGTCAGGGAGGTTTTTTTCTATATATTCAGTGAACTGTTTAAAAAATACTGCCATATCATGCTCAAATTTTCCACTTTTATCATGGAGGGTTAAATCATAAATCTCGAGATTTTCTTCTAGTAACCAAGCATAATCTTTAATGAAGGTTTCTAAAAAATCTCTTGGAGTTTCATATAGTCTGTCGTGAAGTATTGAATCAAACTCTCTGTGCATTTTTTCATGCCCTTGATTTATAACTGCGTCAAAAAGATCTCTTTTACTTTTAAATCTTCTATATACGGTACTATCATTAAACCCTGATTTTATTGCAATATCTCTAACAGTAGCACCTTTATATCCTTTCTCTGCAAACTCTTTTAAAGCAACGTCTAAAATTTTCTGTTCAGTTTCACTTTTCATTATATCACATGAAATATCTTAGAGAATTATTTAATAGGTAAAAATCACATCATTATCAATTATTTTAAAAATTCTTATTAATCTTTTGATTGGTTAATTTTTTAAATGATCTCAAAATTTTAAATGATCCCAAAATCAACTGATTGAAATTACAAATAATAAAATGATTTAGCCCCAGATTTTTTGTGAAATTTTAAGTTTTTATATTTTGCCTATTTTCTTTGTTTATAGAGGTTGTCATGTTTTGATGGTGAAAATACAATTGTGTTTTTGATATAATTAATTTTAAAGGGCATATCAATAGTGAAATTAAAATAAAAATGTTTAAATAGTATTATTGCTTATGAACATGAACACCATTTAAATATCGATGAGAATAACATGAACATTGAAAAACTAACTCAAAAAACCCATTAAAATGAATAATAGCCTTACTTATGAAAAAAATCATTTAGATAATAGCCCTAATCATGAAAAAAAAGTTATTTAGATAATAGCCTTAGTCATGAAAAAAAAGTTATTTAGATAATAGCCTTAGTCATGAAAAAAAGTCATTTAAAAAAAAATAGTGGATGAAAAAGGTAAAAAATAAGGCTCTATTTATGGGCGTAGTAGAACCTGAACTTCCCATCTTCTTTCTGGTCCAGTCGGGCGAATCCAATCCTCTCTAACTGTACCACTTCACCTTCTTTTACACCTTTCAGGGTTGACTCTGCAAATCCTGCAACAAGTGATGCGTCAGACATTACCATTTCAGTTTCAACTGCACCTTCCATGGGCACCCATTGCACTATCCTGGCCTTTGAGTCTCGGGCTTCATCAATTCCTTCACTATGGTACTGTGCCTGACCATCTTGGAAGGTAATGTTCACAGCATCCATTAACCTTATCACCTGATCTGCCTGTGTGGATATGTCCTTCTCATCGAGGTAGACTTTTCCATTAAATTCCAGGCTACGCATTCCCCGGTCCAGGTGGTCAGGGTGTAATGGTCTTTCCACGGTTCCCAGTAGTTTCTCTGGCACTCCCTCAATTTCAACTGGATGTGGGGTTTCCACCATGAAGTAGCGGTTGGATTTTTCTTCCAGGAATGCACGGTTCAATCCATAGATCTTCTTCCAGGTTACGGTGGAGTCTGCTATTTTCACTCCGATCTCCATCATCAGCTCCCTTATAGCCTGGGATTGTATACCCCTCCGGGCAATGGCCCGGATGGTGCCCAGGCGGGGGTCGTCCCAGCCACTGTAGGTGCCTTCTTCTATTCCCTTCCTGGCCTGGGATGTGGACAGGCGCACGTCATCCATTTTAAGCCTTCCATAGTGGATGAACTGAGGTACTTCCCATTCCATGTGGTGGTAGAGGTACTCCTGTTTTTCACTGTTGGCCAGGTGGTCCTTACCCCTTAGAACATGGGTCACACCCATGAGGTGGTCGTCCACTGCCACTGAGAAGTTCATCATGGGGTAAACCCGGTACTGTGAGCCAACACGGGGGTGCACATCATCCACCACTCGCATGGCCACCCAGTCTCTTATGGCCGGATTTTTATGTTCTATGTCGGTTTTTACCCTTAGAACCATTTCTCCTTCATCTGTTTCTGGCATTTTCTCCCATAATTTCAGGTTCTCTTCCACTGGTGCATCACGGTGGGGGCAACTTTTAGAAGAATCTTTAAGCTCCTTGAACACATCCCCCGGACAGGTGCACATGTAGGCTGCACCTTTTTTAATGAGTTTAAGAGCATGTTCATAGTAGATCTCCATCCGGTCGGACTGGATGATCTCTTCATCCCACTTGACACCCATCCAGTGCAGGTCTTCAGGTATCATATGGTAACTTTCAGAGTCAACCCTACGGGGGTCTGTGTCCTCAACCCTAAGGATTAGCTTGCCCCCGTATCGTTTCCTGTATTCCTGGTTTAAAACTGCTGCCCGTGCATGTCCTATATGTAGGGGTCCGGATGGATTTGGTGCAAAACGTAGTACTACTTCTCCTTCCACCTCAGGCAGGTCAACCAATCCCTTGACCTTCTCCACTTTCTTCTCCTGATAACCACCCAATTCTTCCAGTTCCTTGCTCTGAACATCCACAGGCATCTTGTTGATGGCTCCAACTATCTGTGCTGCTGTTTTAGAAACTTGCCCTGCATCCTGACGGTACTCGGGGTGTTTGCTCATTATCATCCCTATAACTGCTCCGGGCTGGGCCTGGCCTCCGTGTTTAGCTGCGTTGATAAGAGCGTACTTTCGAATGATTTCTTCCAGTTTCTCCATTGATAATCACTTCGTTTTTTTGGTCGTTTTTATGAGACCAGTAAAATTTTATTTTGTTTAAAAATTATTTTGCTGTATTTTTGCTAAAAATAATTCCGTATTTTGCTATTTCTGTATTTTGCTATTTCTGTATTTTGCTATTTCAGTATTTTGCTAAAAATTATTTGCTGAATAAAAAAAAATAAGGGGGATAATTAAAAAAATAAAATAATTTAAGGGTTAGTGGCTGCGTTCCAGTACAAAGTCAGCTACACGCATGAGGGATTCCTTGGCTGGGCTGTCATCCAGGATGTCCAGTAACTTTTTAGCCTGGTTAACATCTTCCTGTGCCACTTGCCAGGCGTAGTGTATGGAACCGTATTTTTCCAGGATATCCATTGCCTCAGAAACATTCTCATCACCCTCTTCTTTAAGGATGGTGAGTAACTTTTCCCTGTCCTCAGGTGTGGCCTGGCTTAGGGCGTGCACCACCAGTAGGGTCATTTTACCCTCTACTATGTCACTGCCCACTGGTTTTCCCAGATCCTCTTCACTGCTGGCCACATCCAGGTAATCATCCTGTATCTGGAAGGCCATACCAATCAAACGACCATACTCAGCCAGGGCTTCCACCTGTTCTGGTGTTCCCCCACCCAGTATGGCTCCTGCTTTGGTGGCGGCGGCAATGAGTGCTGCGGTTTTCTTGTAGATCATGGTCAGGTATTCTTCTTCCCGGACATCAGTGCGCTCGGCAAATCCCATGTCCATTGCCTGACCTTCACAGATCTTCACACAGCTATCCACCACAGTGTGCAGTGCAGGTAATATTTTCTCGGGTGCAACACCATCTTCCTCACTTTTGAGGACTGTGGAGAATGCCTTGGAGAAGAGGGTGTCCCCGGCCAGGATGGCCATGGGTTCTCCCCACAATACGTGTACTGAGGGTTTTCCCCTTCTTTTCTCATCCTGGTCCATGATATCATCATGAATCAGACTAAAGGTATGGATGAGTTCCACGGCAGCTCCGGTTTTCAGGGCGGATCCAACCGGCCCCCCAACTGCTTCTGAGCTCAAGACCACCAGGGATGGTCTGAGTTTTTTCCCACCGGCTTTAACCAGATGTTCTGATGCCTGTTGGAGTGCTTCTGGGTCCACTGTTTCCAGGGCCCTGGTTATCTCCTGATCTATGTCTGCAGAGTATCTTTTGAGGATCTCGGTTACTTCCAGTTTTACTTCCATTAAACTCCTCCGTTGAAAACCTGTGCCTGTCCATTTCTTAGTACGTGAATATCGTTACCCATCTTGTATCCTTCTTCCTCGGCTAGTTCGGTGTAGGCGGCTAGCATTTCCAGGTCACCGTGGGATGGTATGATATGCTCGGGTTGGAGCATGCGTATGAAGTCACGGTGGTCTTCTCTGCCTGCGTGGCCTGATACGTGGGCGTTAGTATAGATTCGTGCACCGTTACCTTTTAAACGTCGCTCCATGAGGTTTCGGTTGGCGGCGTTGGTGGGGTTGGGTATGATTGGTGCGCTGATAACCACGTTGTCACCCTGGGCCACGTTGAAGTGGGTTCTTCCACTGGCTATTCTGGGTAGTAAGGCATCAGGTTCTCCCTGGTGTCCGGTGGTTACCAGTATGTAATCAGAGCGATTCTCCTCAGCACGGGCGAGTGCCCGGTTAACTGATTTGGGGCTGCCGAAGAGGCTTGCACCGGCGGGTAGGTTTAAAATTCCCATTTTTTCAGCTATACTCCCAAATCGTTCCATGGATCTTCCCAGGAGGAGGATCTTCCGGTTGCTTTCCTGGGCAATGTTACATATAGCTTGAATACGTTCAATATGGCTGGAGAATGTGGTTACCAATAATCCTTCATTGGAAGGGAGCATGTCCTTCATTATGTCTTCCAGGACTATTCGTGCCACTTTCTCAGAGTGGGTTTTCTCCTGTTTGGTCTCGGTCATTCTGGTGGTTTCCACAATTAATGCCAGGACTCCCTGCTTTCCCAGTTGCCTTAAGCGTTCGTAATCCGGGGGTGGGCTGAGCATCATATGATTGTCGAATTTGTAATCATTGGCATAGACAATGATACCCTCTGATGTGTGCAGTACTGGATGTACTGCCTGGGGTATACTGTGGGTAGTGTGCACAAATTCCAGGGTTATATCCGGGGAAAGCTGCATTTTCTCTCCAGAGTTTAATACCTGCAGAGGATTGGAAACCTCAAATTTTCGTTCCTGTTTTATGCTGTTTTCCACCAGTGCCAGGGTGTAGGGTGTTCCAATGAGGGGTGCATCGTAGCGGTGGGCCAGTTTAGCAACTGCTCCAATGTGGTCCAGGTGTCCGTGGCTGAATACTATGGCTCTTACCTTTCCATCCACATCCTTCATCAGGGTGTCGTCAGGGATTACTCCCCTTTCAATGAGGTCCAGGCTGTGCATACGGGCTATGTCGGTGTCTTCATGGATGTGGATCCTGTCCAGGTTGATTCCCATGTCAAATATAACTACATCATCCCCTACTTTAACTGCGGACATGTTTTTGCCCACTTCTTCGTATCCTCCAATGGCGATTACTTCCACACTCATAAGGATGACCTCCTTGCATAAATTTTTGTTTCATAGCCCCTTTCCTGGAGCCATTCTCTAGTTTTTCCCTGGATTACCAGGTCCGTTTTTTGCAGTTCTTCTAATTTGGATGCTCCCACCAGGAACATGGCCACTCGGATTTGGTCCAGGAATTTTTGGAAGAATGAAAGCAGTGCTTCCCCACCTAGGTATGATGCTTTGAGAACTGGTAATGCCATTCCCACAGCATCTGCCCCTAAGGCCAGGGCTTTGACTGCTTCTAATCCGTTTCTTATCCCTCCAGAGGATATTACTGGTATCTGGACTGACTGACTGACTTCCACTGTGCTTGCTGCGGTGGGTATGCCCCAGTCCCAGTAGAGTTCGCCCATGTTTTTGTCACGGGATCGGTAGGTTTCTACTGCTGCCCAGCTTGTTCCCCCTGCTCCGGCCACGTCGATGGCTTTAACACCTGCATTTTCCAGTGCCCGGGCGTCGTTTCCACTGATACCTGCACCGGTTTCCTTGGCTATCACTGGTATGTTCATGATTTCCACGGTTTTCTGGATGTTTTCCAGGTATCCTCTGGTGTCCAGATCTCCCTCGGGCTGGATGGCCTCCTGTAGTGGGTTTAGGTGAATGGCCAGTGCATCCAGGTCCATCATTTCGCTGGCCTCGCGGGCCTGTTCCATCTGAGGAGCTCCGATATTACCGATTAGTAGTGCATCGGGTGCTTCTTCACGGGCCACATTGTAGGTAGATGCCAGTTCCGGGTTTTCTACTGCTGCTCTCTGGCTTCCGAGTCCCATGCCTATGTTGAGTTTTTGTGCTACTTGGGCCAGTTTCTGGTTTACTTCTGTTGAGGAGGGGTGTCCTCCGGTGATGGCGGTTATTATTATGGGTGCATCCATCTTTTTCCCTAATAGGGATGTGGATAAATCTATTTCTTCCTGGTTTACTTCAGGAAGGGCCTTGTGGACAAGTTCCACATCTTTAAATCCTGTTTTTTTATGGTATTCCACATCGCTGTGGGTACATAATAGCAAATGCTCTAATTTTCTATCTGAAATCATAATCTCTTCCTTTTCGTCTAATTCTCACTTTTTATATTTCTAATTGTAATTCCTTCTTTTATTCTCTTGAATATCGATTTTTAATGATTTATGCTCTTGAATCTATTTTTACTCTTGAATCCATATTTGATTTTTTTATGAACTCTTTTTATAGGGTTAAATTCTTTCTTTCTAATGATTTATGCTCTTGAATCTTTCTATGGAATTTATACTCTTGAATTTTTACTAATGATTTTATGCTTGAATTTTTCCTCTTGAATCTTTATTAATGAATTTAATACTCTTTGAATACAATCTAGAATTCTGAAATGAATTCTTATTCCTGATTGGATTCCTTTTTTAAATGATTTATAATTTTAAATGATTTATACATTGAGTTATACCTAATTTATTTCCAATGAATTTGTGAATTTGAATTTGATTAAATCAGGGGAGTGAATAATTGTATTGGATATGTGTCTTTATGTATCGGATGTGGGATAGATATCTGGATTTATGATATCTGAAATGCGGGATAGATATCTGGATTTATGATATCTGGTGTGGGATTATTTGCGGATAATGGTTCCCCTGACTTTTTCCCCCTTCAGGGCACTTTCCAGCAATCCTTCACAATCGGCATTGATTATTTCTGATTCTATTCCTTTATCAGCCAGTTCCAGTAGTTCTGCCAGTTTTCCAGCCATTCCCCCGGTTACATCAACGGTTCGTGCTCCCTCCAGGAATTTCAGATCTTCCAGGGAATTTACCACTTCCAGAAGCTGGGCCTGGGAATGTGTTTTGGGGTCGCGGTCGTATATTCCATCCACATCTGAGCTCAGTATGATCCTCTCAGGCTTCAGTTTCTCCGATAGGTAATTAACCAGCTGGTCACCGGATACCACTGCCATCTGGATACTTTCATCGGTATCCAGAACCACATCACCGTGTAGGACTGGTACCAGTCCCATTTCCAGGTATTTTTCCACTATTTCCAGGTTAGCCGATTTGATCCGCTTATTCTCGGTTGTTATGAATGATGATGGTGGTACTGCCACTGCTGGAATTTGATATTTCAACAGATAGTGACATACCAAATGGTTGAGAATTTTAACCGAGTTCTGGGTTAGGGTGAATCCTATTTTTTTCTCTTGGAGTTCTTCTGGAGAATTAATGGGGCTGCCAATTTCATATTTCCTGGCGTGAAGATGACCGAAACTGCCGGCTCCGTGGATTATGGTGAGTTTCCCTATATTTGCCCGGGCTATTTCCTGGGCTATACGATCCAGATTAACCGGGTTCAGGGTGGGTTTGGTGGCATCTTTACGGGTGATTACACTTCCACCAAGTTTCAGGATAATCATAATACACCACCCTTCATTATAATACCACCCTTCATTTGAATTGTAATGCAACATCTATTACTCACCAGGTCACCCCTTTGGATGATATTCCAACCTGGAATGCGTTTTCAATTGATTCAAGTTCTTCCAATACTTCCCCAGTTTTCCCTGGGCAGTAGGCTATGATACTACCCCCTCCACCTGCTCCGGTTAGTTTGGAACCTGTGGCTCCTGCACGGCGTGCGTGGTATATCAGGCGGGATAGTTCTGCAGTGTTAACTCCCAGTGAATCCAGGAGTCCCTGGTTGATGTTCATCAATTCCCCTACCTGTTTTTCATCTCCCCGGGTGATAGATTCCCGGGCCTGGTTGGTTACTGTTTCCATGATATCCAGGATGGGTTTTATTATGGTGGGGTGTGCCTGGCAGAGTTTGCGGACTTCTGACACCAGAAAACCAGTGTTACCGGGGTGTGAGGTGTAACCAACTACCAGGGGCATTTCCAGGGCGGGTTTTATTTTCTGTGCTCCTTTTTCATGTGTGAAGTAGAGGAATCCTCCCAGGGTGGATACAGTGGTGTCCAGTGGACTTGCTGCTCCCTGAACTTCTAATTCAACCTGGTGACCCATCTGGGCCAGGTTTTCCAGGGATAGTTCCTGGCCGTTGTAGCGTGCTGCTGCGGCCAGGGTGGCTATGGTGATGGCAGCGGATGATCCCAGTCCTGCTCCGATTGGTATTTCCAGGTCCACGGTTATATCCAGACCATGGTCCGGTGATGATCCTAGATCGGTTTGAGACAGTGCACTCTTGATGAATTTCATTATCCCGACATCCGTGGTGCCGGGTTTTTGATCCACCTCGCCTTCACTGTTTAATTGACTTACAACACCAGTTTCTGTATTGATTACACCGTAAACGTTCAATTCAGGAATTTTCACCTGTATATGATCGTTATTTCCTTCACGGATGGTTACACTGGCTCTTTTATCAACTGCCACTGCTATGGCGGGTTTTCCGTAGACTACAGCGTGTTCTCCAAAAAGAATAGCCTTGCCTGGTGCAGATGCCCTGACTGTCATTAGATTGAACTCCGTTCACTAAATCTGTCCAAATAATATGTCTATCCTTACAATAACTCTATCACAATAACTCTACCCTCAATAACCCCTTCCCTTCATATTTTTCCCTAAATGATTATCTATGAGTTTTAATACCTGGTTTTTGTATTTAATTTCATTATTACTATTTTTCAGACCATTTAAGGTTTCAAACAAATTTAATGTACTTTTTTAAAAGATTTGATGCCCCTTTGTTAATTAAATGGGAAGTCATAATTTAATAGATTATTTTTTTTTTATAATCTATAAATGGAAGTTCCGATTTTAAGATTATCTTATTCCACAATCATCTAGTTATCTTTATAATCCTATTCTAGTATCCGTTATATTCTATTTCTAGTACCCTTTGCATTCTATTTTCTAGTATCCTTTGCATCTATTCTAGTTTTTGTCCCATTGAACACTGCAGATACTATTTGAATACTGCGGAGCCATATCCCACCACGGAAGTGTAGTCTCCACTGGTATCGCCACTGGTGGCGTACTTTAGGATGGTGGCTTCATGGGCCCCCATACCCCTTGATGCTTCAATGGTGGCGGCCACTGGCCCGTAACCACACATGGATACGTTGAATTGCTGTATCCTTTGCATCATTTCCAGTTCATCCATGGAAGCAATGGCTTCCAGGACTTTCTTATCATGTGCCTTGGCCACATCATTGGGCTGGTAATGGGTGAAGTCTGTGCTGGCAATTACCACCAGGTCCCGTTTCAGTTTACGTGCAGTGTGACTTATGGATTCTCCCAGTTCTCTGGCGGTTTCCAGGTCCTGCATCATCATACACACCGGGACCATCTGGAAATCCGGGCTGATTTCCTGGAGGAAGGGTAGTTGAACTTCACAGCTGTGTTCCTGTGCATGGGCTGATGGATCATCATCCAGTAAGGGATAATAGTTCAACATTTCCTTAGCGAACTGGTGGTCTATTCCCACTTCTCCCAGTGGTGTTTGCCATGAGCCTTCAGTCATGGTGGAAAGTCCGGATCCAATACCGGTGTGGTTGGGACACAGTATAACCACGGTTTCGGGCATGCCGTCTTCTGCCAGTTCCAGGTAAGAGTAGGCAGCAATTGGCCCGGAATACACGTAACCTGCATGGGGAGCTATTAATCCTTTAATAGTCCTCTTATTCCCCATTTCCCCTGGTAGTCTTCCGGGTCCTAATTTATGCTGGTAACACCATTTAATCCTCTTTCTCAATGAATCTTCATCTGATTCATAGAACATCCCTGCTACTGCAGGTTTTCTAATCATAGAAAATCCCCCGTTTAGTATATAGGTTCCTTATTACCTATTTTTACCAATTTTTTATTTTAAGAATTATTAAAGAGCTTTAATATATTTTTAAATCATTAAAGAGCTTTAACATTGTAAATTGGGAGTTATTATGAGAATTATGGGTTAATACCAGTCTAATTTTGATATTAATGGGTAATGATTATTATTTAAGTGGTGAAATGTTACCTTGCACAGGGGTATCAAATTAACATCCCTAAATCAGCAGTGGCATTACTATCATGGTGCTGATGGGATCTCCTCCCATGTAATGGGGGGAGTGAATTAAATACGTGTTATGGGATAAGATACCGCTGTATAGGGATAAGATATCTTCTTAAGTAAGATACTGTATTATAGGGATAAGATATCTACTTAAGTAAGATACTGTATTATAGGGATAAAATATCCTTTTTATAGGATAAAATATTCATGTTCCAAATGGATGTAAACAAGGACGTGAAACTGCCTAGTATGTAAATCCATCTGAAGACGTGAACAGACCGTTTTTCATTTAGATTCTAAAATCATCCGGTTGTGTCCACAAATCCCATGTACCACAAATCCCATGTAATTTTAATATGCAAATCCAATGCATTATCCATCAAATCATCCGAAAATTCAAGGGCCATTAACAGGACCCTTAAAAATTTTTAAGAGATCCTGATGGATATTTATGTTTAGGGGGTCCCTTTATGGGTTCCCCTATGGATTAACATTTATATTTTGAGTTCGAATTCTGATGGGAGAATATCCAGATCCTCTTCAGGAGCCAGTACTTCTCTTTCCCGTAGTATCTGTCGGGCCATTAACCAGTATACTAATGCGATTGCTTTTCTTCCTTTGTTGTTTACTGGTATGACTATGTCCACGTTGCCCAGGAGGTTTTCTGTGTCACATAGTGCCACTACAGGTAGTCCTATCTGTTTTGCTTCGATTATAGCCTGTGAGTCGCTTCTGGGGTCGGTTACCATTAACACTTCGGGTTCTATGAACTTCCCGTAGTTGGGGTTGGTTAATGTTCCGGGTATGAACCTTCCAGGGATGGTTCGGGCTCCGGTGAGTTCTCCGAATCTGCGCACCGGTGTCTGACCGTACTGTCGGGTTGACACTGCCAGTATGTTTTCTGGGTCGAATTTTGCCAGGAATTTGGCGGCTGATACGATTCTATCGTTGGTTTTTCGCACATCTAAGACGTACAGTCCATCTGCTCGTACACGGTATATGTAACGTTCCATGTCCTTGGTCTTCTGTTGTGTTCCTATGTGTAATCCTGCTGCTAAATATTTGTCTAATGGAATTAGTAGTTCTGACAACTTACCACCTCTATATATAAGTCCTTTCGTATTTCAATTATCTTAATAGTTAAATTTGAGGAAGTTTATCCGGTTAAGGTAACTTTATTTATCCTTTTTTTATGGGAAATTTCTTTTGATAAATCTGGATAAGGGGGATTTCTTTTAATCAGGGTATAATAAAATTTTTTTTAATATGTAGAAATTTTATCCCCCAATTAGTAGAATGGATTTATTCCTCTTTTTTTTTACTATTTGGAATTTGATTTTTATTCTTCTTCAACTTTAACTGCTTCGTTGGGACATACGTCCATGCAAACTTCGCAAAGGCTGCAGTCTTCCTTATTTTTTACTACGATTTTATCGCCTTCTAAGATCAGTACTTCCATGGGACATACATCCACACATTCAGCACAGTCTGCTCCGTCGCAGTTATCGTGGTCGATTGTTATTTTAACCATTTGAAGATTCTCCTTGAATTATAAATTTATTTTTCCACATCCCTAAGGTGCGTATGAATATTAATTCTTAAACATTTAATGGGTTAATTTTGACCAATTGATGGACGTTAAAACCACTGATGAACTTAAAGCCACTGATGGACTAAAAACCCACTGATGAGCTATTTTTTTTAACCATCTGAATATTTTCAAACTATATCCCGAACCTCATAAAATTCCTGATTTCATTACACAGGTAGAGATGGTTTTTGATACTACCAGATGATATCTGCCATCTGGGGGTTGCTCATTTCCTCTTCTATACGGATGAGTTCGTTGAGTTTTGCTATTCTTTCCCCGCCCAGTGCCCCGGTTTTGATGATGGGGCAGCTCCAGGCTACTGCCAGGTGGGCTATGGTATCATCGGTGGTTTCACCGGATCGGTGGGATACTACTGGTACGTACCGATTGGTTCGGGCCAGGTTCACAGTGGCGTAGGTGTCACTGAGGGTTCCGATCTGGTTGGGTTTGATTATGATGGAGTTGGCTGCTGATTTTTCTATTCCTTCAGCCAGTATCTCGGAGTTGGTTACGAATATGTCATCTCCACATATGAGACATTTCCGGCCGGCTTTCTTGGTAAGATCAGCAAATCCCTGGAAGTCTCCTTCCCGGATGGGGTCTTCCACAAAGAACATTTTGTAGGTGTCTATGATTTGGTTGACGTAGTCTACCTGTTCTGCGGTGTCCCTTTTAACTCCTTCTTTTTTGTAAATATATTTTTCTGCATCTGCGTCCCAGAATTCACTGGCTGCCAGGTCCAGGCATGGTTTTACCAGTACTCCGGTTTCATCAGACACTTCGGCACAGGATGTGACCTGGATTTCCAGGGCTTCCTGGTTGGTGAGGTTGGGTGCCCATCCTCCTTCGTCTCCTTTTCCACCGGTGAATAGGGAGTCCTTGGCTACAATTTTTTCCCTTATCCTCTTGTGTACAGCGGCGTTGGTGAACACTGCTTCGGTGATGTTTTCCGCACCCACTGGCAGGACCAGGAATTCCTGGATGTCAGGGGCGTTACGACCGGCGTGTGCTCCTCCGTTGATCATGTTTCCCAGTGGGTAGGGTATTGCTGATGGCATGTTTCCACCTAGGAATCTGTACAGTGGTAGGTTGTAGGATGCGGCTGCGGCTTTGGATACTGCCATGGATACTGCCACGGTGGTGTTACCGCCTATGGCGGATAAGTTTTCGGTGCCGTCAATTTCCTTTAAAACCAGATCTATCTCCTGAAGGTCCTCGGCGTCCATGCCGATGAGTTCAGCGGAGATTATATCCTCTACTTCTTCTATAATACCATCTACCCCTCCTGTGGGGAATGAGACCACTTCACGAACTCCGGTACTGGCTCCGCTTGGTGCAGCTGCCCTTCCAAATCCGTTCCAGGTGATTACATCCACTTCCAGGGTTGGGTTTCCTCTGCTATCTAAAATTTTTCTAACCCGGATGTCTTCAATAACACTATCCATTAAAAAACACCTCTTCAATAAAAAAATAGTGGTTTTTTAGTTCATTTGATTATATAATGATCCTTATTCTAATGAGCCCTAACTTGTTATAAACAGATCTAATCTGCATGCAAGGGCCGAACATCTAATGGGAGTACTTTTTTGTCAAGCTCAATAACTGCGATGTCAATTGTATCCATATCAGGGGTTACATCCACCATTGGCTTTGCTCCCATGGAAAGCTGTAATGCTCGGGCACCGATTAGTCTGGCCCTTTCAAAACGGTTTAATTTTTTACTTGCCATGGTTTTTCTCCTCTTCTTTTTATTTTGGTGAAATAAAATTTTTTTTAGTTAGATAAGAGTAATAGTAATGGGGCCGCCGAGATTTGAACTCGGGTCGCCAGCATTCCGGTGAATTGACCATCCCCGTTCCAGTTGTAAGAAATCCCCTTTGAATAAATTCCACTCTAGGTTAAAGAGAGAACTCTGTTCCTGGAAACTTCTTTCAATGGCTGGGAGGATGGACCATGCTACCCTACGGCCCCTACCAAACTTCTACATGGGCAATGAACATTCTCCGGCAACAGTACTTAGTTAGTCCCAGATCATCCAGGACCTCTTTGGGATCCTCTCCCATTTCAGTCCTTTTCTGGAAATCTTCAAAGTAGGCTGATATTACCTTACCACAGCTCAAACATCTTACTGGAATCATGTTCTCCTCTTTTTACTATAAATCCTCATGTTATTTATAAATTTAGTATAAAATAATGGGGTTATGAATTTATCGGTAACTCTTCTGCCTGCGGGCTCGGGCACCGCGACCACCGTATTTTTTGGGTTCTGATCTTCGGGGGTCTCCTACCAGCATGGTACGGTCGTATTGACTGAACTTTTCTTTGAGTTCAATGTCTCCAGTCCACTGTACCAGGCCCTTGGCAATTACCATACGGGCGGCTTCTGCCTGTCCCATAACTCCGCCACCGATGACTTTAACATCTATGTCCACCTGGTCTATTAAGTCTCCAGCTAGGGTGAGGGGTTCGTTGATCTTCAAACGTGCCAGTTCTGGGTCGTATAATTCCACTGGTCGTTTGTTAATACGCACTCGGCCTTTACCTTCTCTGAATTTGCCCCGGGCGATGGCTGTTTTTCTTTTTCCACTAGTGTGAATAACCTTCTTCATAATTACACTTCCTCACTTAGAATTTGGCTCCGAGTAGTTGGGATATTCTTCCCAGTTCCACTGACTTGGAGATGTTTTTGGGCTGAGCTTCGTCTAATTGGCCGATTTCTTCGCTGTCAAATTCCATAGGTATTCCCACGTGAACTCGAAGACCACTTAATGCTTCCCTTCCCTTGGGCTTTTTGTAGGGTAACATTCCCCTTACAGTTCTTCGGAATATGTCGTCAGGTCTGCGTGGGTATTTTGGTCCCATTCTTCGTGGGTTGGATATGCTGGCCCGGTCTAGTCTTTGTTTGTATTTTGCGTAGGCCCAATCCTTGTTACCAGAAATTATAATCTTTTCTGCATTTAAAACTGTTACCCGTTCCCCAGAGAGAAGTTTTTTACTGACTGTACTTGCCAGTCTTCCCAGGACGAGTCCTTCTCCATCTATTATCATTTTAACACCTTTATTATTGAATAATTTTTACTCCGCTTCCCTTTGGATTTTCTTCCAGGAGAAGGGGGATGTCCAGGCATTTGCCACCTGCACTTACAATTTTATCTTCTGCCTGCTTTGAGAAGTCCAGTGCTGCTACTTGGACTTTGTGGTCCATTGCTCCGCTTCCCAGGACTTTTCCAGGTACCAGTACAATTTCATCATCACTGGTGTATCTGTTTATTCTGGAAAGGTTAACCTCTGCCTGACTGCGGGTGGATTTTTCTAGCCTTTTAGCCAGGTTCCTCCAGAGAGGTGCTTCTTCCTGGCGGGCTTTTTCTTTGAGGATCTTTATGAGTTGGTTAATTTGGGGGTTAGTTTTCATAGTTAACTTCCTCCTTCTTCACAAAAAGTAACGATTTTATCAGCTTTTTCTGATAATATATCGCATGCTAAAGTTAGCACATCTATTGGAGATAGTGAACCGTCGGTTTCAATGTGGAAGATGAATTTATCCTCCACAATCTCTACGGTAATGGCATTGTTTTGGCAGTCCTTAACACAGGTTCTGCACATGGAACAGTTTTCCAGGTCCACTACCATTATCTGGTTATTTTTCTCATCAAATTCCAGGACATTTCTGGGGCATTCTTTCACACAGTCCAGACATGCCTCGCATTTATCCGGGTCTATCTTGATCTCGGGATAATTTTTGTAAGCACAGGTGGTGGTTGGCTGCCATTTAGCATGCTCCTCACCCAATCCTAACTGTGCTATAGCTTCCAGTTCCACTTCTTCTCCTTCTTTGAGTTTTACCAGTGGAATGGTGTCCAGGACAGGTTTTAGATTAGGGTCCTCTGATTTGAGATCCCCTGAATAGAGTGTTTTCGGTCCTTTACCTTTTAAGACTAGGGATACACTGCAACGGGAACATTGCCCTTCGCAGTCACAGTCTTCTGCCAGTGCCAGTGATTCCAGGTCTGTGGTGAGTGGTACCAGTCCCAGTCGGTGGGCCAATGCTTCGTCAAATATACGTGCATCGTTTTTTAAGAACTGCACAGATTCAATGGCCAATGTGGGTACTTCCACCATGCAGATCCGGCGCAGGGCATTGACCATACTAACATCCACACCATCCACGGTGAAGATTAACTGGTCATTTTCCCTGTTTTTAATTTCTATCTCCATTCTAGACACTTCGCGTTTTATACCCTTCTGCCCCTTTTACCACCGGGTCTTCCTGTACCATCGTGGGGGATGGGTGTTACATCTTCAATCTTTCCGATCTTGATTCCGGCACGGGCCAGTGCTCGGATGGTTGCCTGTGCTCCAGGTCCGGGTGAGCGTGGTCCGTTTCCACCAGGTGCTCGCACTTTAATGTGCAGGCCTACTATTCCCTTTTCCTTTACATCATCTGCTGCTCGACTTGCTGCTTCCATTGCTGCAAAGGGTGATGATTCCTGTCTGTCGGCCCGGACAACTTTACCACCAGACCATTGGCTGATGGTTTCTGCTCCGGTAACATCGGTGATGGTGATGATGGTATTGTTAAAGGATGAGTATACATTGGCTA
>Ga0209340_1001389_pt1 | contig 17679 bp, 14 predicted proteins | sample EPASupsiteSAE323_FD_187266 | JGI IMG/M metagenome (GOLD analysis project Ga0209340, IMG submission 187266) | Bioremediated contaminated groundwater from EPA Superfund site, New Mexico - Sample SAE3-23 (SPAdes) (version 2) | ecosystem: Environmental > Aquatic > Deep subsurface > Groundwater >... | reverse complement strand
CCAGTGGCAGCTAACCCACCACGTTTTAAGGGCCGTTATAAAAAGCGGCGACGGCGCTTCACGCGCCATGATGGACCGCGCGCTTTATTCGTGCCAGTACTGGTGGGCATCGCTGAGTAACTTCGATCCGTCTCAAATATATAGAGGCGCTTACCTTCTGCTCGACACATTAGAAGCGGCGGCCGGAGCGCTCAAAGACCCTGAAACATTGAGAATCGGACGTGAATTATATAACAATCTCGTTTATTCGGTATTCGAACGCATAACTAAAAACCAGGACAGAAAACAATCTTAATAAAGAACAGGACAGGGATTTTCAGTGATTAGCGAAGTATCAATTAAAAACATTAATCTGGCGGAAAGAATCGAATTCGGGCTCGGCAACGGATTAAACGTATTCAGCGGCGAAACCGGCGCCGGAAAATCGCTCGTCGTATCGGCGATAGCTTTCGCTTTCGCGCTTAATTCCGATTTCGCGAGGCTGCGAAAAGATAACGATTCCCCGTGCGTTGTAAGTATAAGCGTTGCCTTAAGCACGAAATTAAAGAAAGAACTTCAAGAAATGCTCGACGAGCTTGCAATAGAGTTCGACGAAGACGAGCTTATAATCAATCGCACCATTTCTTCCGACGGGAAAACAAAAAATAGCGTAAATGGAGTAAAATCCACGCAGGCGACCCTTGTAAAAATCGGAACGAAGCTGCTCGAACTTTCAGGGCAGAACGACGAACTTATGCTTTGCGAACAGCCGGTGCAGCTCGAACTTCTCGACCGTTACTGCAGCGGAAAATTAAGCGAATTAAAAGCCGAGCTCGCGCTTATTTATAAAGAAATTAAAAAAGCGGCGGCCGAACGCGACGAGCTTAAAAGCGACGAAACCGAACGAGGCAGGCAGATCGAACTTTACTCTTATCAAATCGATGAAATAAATAAAGCCGAACTATATGAAAACGAAGACGACGAAATTCAGCGTCGCGTCGATTTTCTTAAAAACGCAGAAAAAATAGCGCACATACAATCTGAAATTCTATCACTGATGGACGGGGGCTACGAAACGCCTTCGCTTAACGGCCAATTTCAAAAACTTAACCAGCTTTTATCGAAGCTCGCCTCCTACGATAACGGATTCGAACAAACCACGGCTACCGTCAACGACGCTTATTATCTTTTAGAAGATGTTTCCAGGGCCGTTTCGGAACTATCGGAACGCCTTGACTACTCCGAAAACGAACTCAATGAAAAAATCGAGCGCCTCCAAAGCATATCTTCACTTAAGCGAAAATACGGCCACAGTATCGTAGAAATATTATCTTACAAAGATACGTGCCAGGAAAAACTCGATTCGCTAAAAAATTTCGAGCAAAACTATGCCGAAATAAATAATAAAATAAGCGAATTATTCGCGCGCTACATAAAAATCGCTGAAAAAATTTCTTCGATAAGAAATGAAAAAAAAGGCGAAATCGAAAACGCCATAAACGAAGAACTGGCTTCACTCGATATGAAAAACGCTTGTTTTATGATAAAACTCGACAAAATCCCCATAAACGATGAAACAGACGTTACAACCTGCGGTCTCGAATCGATAGATTTTCAGATCAGGACCAACCCCGGAACGCCTTTTGCACCGCTTTCTAAAATCGCTTCCGGCGGCGAAATGTCGCGAATAATGCTCGCAATCAAAAGCGTGCTTTCAGCGTATTCGGGCACGCCGAGCATAATATTCGACGAAATAGACACAGGCATAGGCGGCTTTACGCTAAACGCCGTAGGCGAAAAGCTCCGCGCGATAGCGGCCGCCAAGCAGGTAATATGCGTAACGCACTCACCCATTATAGCCTCGTTCGCGACGCATCATTTCCTGGTAAAAAAAGATATCATAAACGGAGAAAAAACGGAAATCAGTTTTAATAAACTTACCGAAAACGAGATAGAATCGGAAATTGCGCGCATGCTCGGAAACGATTCGGATATCGGAATTTCACACGCCCGTGAGCTGATCGAAAAAAATAAATGCCGGCTTCAAGCCGCTCCGGCCAAAAACTAAAAACAAAATTTCAGGATATTACGAATGAATAAAAAAATAAAGAAAGACGGCTCCGATTTTTTGAGATTCGATGCTTCAAGGCGCGGCGAAAAACTCGTTTTAAAGCCTCGCATCGATATTTCCACAGAAATCGCCATATCCGAAGTTTTAGCTTCGATCTTTTCGCGAACCCCAAAATTATTGGAATTCGCTCAAAAAAATTTATCGGTAAACGGCGCAAGACGCGATTTTAGAAATTGCAGCATTACCAAAAACGACGTTATAGAAATCGAAAATTTATATAAGCCTTCTAAAAATCTTATACCGCCGGCAGCCGATATTCACACCAAATTACAGATCGCATACGAAGACGATTTTATTATAATACTCGATAAACCGGCAGGAATAAAGATACACGCCGATTCAGAAGGAGACACCGACGCGCTGTCGAATATATTGCAGTCGCATTTTATAAACACGAACAGGCCATTCTTAGAAGCGCGGCATGTGCACAGGCTCGATATAAACACGTCCGGGCTTATAATATACGCAAAAGATCACCTCAGCCTGTCTTTACTCGATAATATGATGGCCAACGATCAGATACATAGAAAATATCTCGCAAAAATACAGGGAAAGCCTTCAAAAAGTGAAGCCGTATTAAATTACCCGATCGGCCGCGACAGGCATATAGCCAATAAGTACAGGGTATCGGCTACTGGAAAACCCGCAATCACTTATTATAAAATTATTTCCTACGATTTAAAGCGCCGCCAGAGCGTCGCCGAAGTAAGCTTAAAAACAGGACGCACCCATCAAATACGCGTCCATTTTTCACATATCGGACACCCGATCGTAGGCGACTCGCTGTACGGCTCGAGCGTCGAATTTAAAAGCGGCGCGTTTCTTTTGCATTCGTGTTATGTAAGTTTTACGCACCCTTATACTAAAAAAAGCGTCGAAATTTTTTCGACGCCCGGCTTTTTTAAATTTTATAAACATATTTAAAACTGATCAATTGGCCGTGGTGTAAGATCTCATCCTCCAGCAAAGTAATTGAGAATTCAGCCTGTATTTTATTTAATTCTTGAAGATCTGACTTGACGAGCATACTCAGCGGCCCATATCTTTACATCGCCCGCAGTTTTGGCACATGGTCTTATGCACGCACAAAAGGGTTCCGCAATGCGGGCATTTCCATTCTTTTTTCCGGTCCCTGATAAATGCCCTTATACCTTTTTCTTTGATCAGATCGAGGTTTGCGATGGCGCTCTCGCCATATTTTAAGCAATATCGTTTATCCAGATTTTTGATTATTCGGCACGGATATTTTGCGCATTTATTGCATAATTCGTATTCATCGGCCTTTTCATTGCACTGCTTGATCCTGCATTTTCCACAGTACGATGTTTTGTTTCCACTGGAGTTACACCCCTCGCATCTGTTTTTGGGCCTCTGAAACGCATAGCACAAATCGCATATCAACCCGCACGGCGCGACACTCGAACGCTTCATAGTCTTTTACGTCCTTCCGTGATTATTTTACATATTTTTAGGCTGCAGAATGCTCACGCGGTTTCTATATTTTCTTTCCAATATAAAATACATACCCATAATATTGTTTATACTTACTATAAAGTTCAGCTCCGTGTCTTTCGTATTTTATGAATTCTTCGGCGAATTTATTACCTTTGTATTTATCTAAAAATATTTTTTGCGCCGTTATTCCCGGAACGAAAAAATTATCAATCCAGCAGATTTCAGGCAATATGAATGATGCAATAACGACATAGCCCGCTTTTTGCATTTGAGCAATTTTATTTGGAATGGTGTCTATTTCAGGATATGCTTCATTCCAAAAATCAAATATTTCTTTAGGCCGTTCTTCCGTAAACCATGATGCTTCGGTAACGGCAACATAGCCGCCTTTTTTCAAAAACTTATTCCAATAATTCAGGCCTTTTTCAAAACCGATATTGTATATTGCTCCTTCGCTCCAGATAAGGTCCAATTCATTTAATTGAAAATCAAGTTTATCCATTGAACCAATAACGCCTTTAACTCTGCTTTCAAGATTTAATTTTTGCGCATTGTCATTTAATTTGTCGATAAAACCGGGAAATAAATCAATGCCCGTAATATTACCCGGAGTGTTTTGAGCCAGAATTATAGTTTGGCCTCCGCTGCCACAGCCAAGATCAACAATGCTTGATTTTTCGTTTAAATTATCAATAAAACTCAATGCTTTTATTGTCGCTTCCCGGCTTCCAGGGCCCTGGCGCTGCATACTGGAAAAATATTCGCAAATTAATGCAATATCAAAATCGTGAATATTATGCTCTTTATCGCTCATTTTGTATTCCTCCGTTAGTTAATTGAATAGCCGGGTTTCTCATAGTGGCGGTGGATAGGACTAAATAAATGGTTTTATTTTATTGACTATTTCGATTCTTCCTCTATCCAAATTCGATTTGATATGAAGTTGAAGAGGCGGAACCAATATTGTATGATTATTCCACTTTATTTTTTCCAGATGCGATTGCGCATACGGCCCGAAATCAACATATCCGTTTCCATCAACCCATTCTTCCGGCTCGAATGCGTAATCAATTCTGTATTGTCTGTATATAACTCCAAATCCCTTCACCACCCAGTTCGTGACGTGGTGAAATGGTTCGGAAATATAGTTTCCGATTGATTTCTTTATCTTTATGATCTCCGTTTTATAGGTCATTACATCGATGTCATGGGGTATAACCTCAATTCCCCGAACGTATAATGCGGCGCTGCCGGCAAGCCACCATTTTATTTCGTTATTTTCATGAACGCAACATATCCATTCAATCGTATTATCTATGATATTTTTGTTTTTATCTATATTTTTTTCTTTATCCAGAAGATAGTTATTGTAATTAGTTTCGAGCAATTGCCTGTCATGGCCGAACATCAGGCTGGCCGGATAAATTCTTCTGTAGAGACCGTTTTCATCACGCTCATAATACATCGATTTAAGTTCGCTCTCAGAAACGCCTGAACGATCCAATACTTTATAAACATAAGCATTGCCTTCACAACTGACTTGTATTTTCATGGATACTCCATTAATGTTTTTTTGTTAGATTTCGCCGCCGTTGGCCATGATATTCATATGGCGCCGTTGTCTATAAGAAAATCGAGAAGATCTGGGGTTATGTAAGCCCCGCCAGAATAAGATGTATCCAGTCCTGCCGACCCCTGGCATTTCTGCGCCGGAGGCGATGAGGGCCTGTGTCGTTTTGAGATTCTTTGTCAGATGCAATAATGTGTTGCCGTTCGAATATTTCGCGTTGATATCCATTCCGATAGAAGCCACGCCGGACTTATCGTTTGATTTTACTTTTTTTAACCTTTTTAAGGCATTCTGCGTATAACGCGCAATAGCTGCAGCAATTATTAGCCTGGCCGTCCTCGGAGCGCGCGCGATTTATATCGCAATTATCCATGAATTTGCAGTGCAGGCAACAGCACATCTCCATTTTAGCCAGCTCCCTCTCCCTTATTTTTTCGGAGAGCACCGCGAGTCTTATAATAGTCTGCGGGTTATCGATCGTATTTAATATTTCCTTTAATTCGATAATTTCGGCATCGTTGCCATATAAATTAACGACGAATATCTCTTCGACGATACGCGCCTCTTTTTCGCTTTGCATATTAAAGCGCGAAAGGCAATTCTGGTATTGCTGGCAATAACTGCAGCATTGATCTGATGCGCCCTGTTCGCCACGGTGCCACTTGATCCTGCAGCTGTTATATTTCGTGCATTGCGGGCAGCATGCCCATTTCATTTTTGAAAGCTCGCGCGCCCTTATTTCTTCGGATAAAACGGCAAGTTTTATAAGGCAATCGAGATCGGTTATATTATTGACTATTTTGCGCGCGGCTTCAACTTCAATGTCATTTCCATTGATATTTATAATAAATATTTCGGATACTATTCTTCTTGATTTTTCCTGCTTCTGGAAACGCGCCAGGCAACGGTCGAATTCCTGGCAATAGCTGCAGCAATATTGAGGCATCTGACGTTCGCCGCGATACCATTTTATCCTGCAGTTATGAAATCGCTCGCATTTATCACAAAAACAGCAATTCCAATCCATATGGGTAATTTCGCGTCTTTTGATCTCCTCTATTATAACGGCCAGCTCTACGATTTTTTCAATATTTTGCGAATCGTTAATAAGATGGCTTATCAAACCGGCGACGATCTTTTTTTCAGATTCGGTGCCATACATGTTCGATATAGCGATTTCTTCGAGGAAACAAACTTCGTTTGAAGCCATACAATCACACTTTTATATCAGTTTTTTCGCCTTTTTTTAACTTCGGTTTCTTTTTTCAAAGCTCTTTTCGGCAATTGAAATTTTCGATCGAAGCAAGAGCATAATTTAGATGTCGTTTCAATAATATCGATTAACGTTTCCGGCTTTATCGATTGCTTTGCGTCAGATAAGGCCTCTTCGGGCTTATCGTGAACTTCTATCATAACTCCGTCCGCGCAAGCGGCTATCGAAGCATAAGTCAGGCTGGCCACGAATTCACGGTTTCCGGACGAATGAGACGGATCAGCGATAACCGGAAGGTGTGACATAGATTTGATTATAGATATCGCAGCAATATCAAGCGTGGTTCTATAGGATGTTTCAAAGGTCCTGATGCCGCGTTCGCACAAAATTACCCTATCGTTACCCTGACTCATTATATATTCGGCTGAAAGTAGAAATTCTTTAATCGTGGAACTAACGCCGCGTTTTAACAGCACCGGTTTTCCGAGCTTGCCGACTTCTTTTAAAAGAGCGTAATTGCTGGCATTTCTGGTTCCAATCTGAATTATATCCGCATATTTGGCGACAATATCGATATTTCTTACATCGAGCAGCTCGGTTACGGCCGACATTTCATATTCATCGCAAGCCGAACGCAATATTTTCAAGCCTTCGACATTTAAGCCCTGAAAGCTATACGGCGAAGTGCGAGGCTTGTACGCCCCGCCGCGAAACCATTTTATTCCTATCGCCGAAAGCTTTTTAGCGATTCTAAAAGCCTGAACGTGATTTTCTATGGAGCACGGGCCTGCGATTATTTCCACATAGCCTCCGCCGATCTTCACGCCTTTTACGTTTATTATAGTATCTGCGCCGCCGCATTTTCTTAACGCTTTCTGACGATCCAGGGGCTCCGGCTCTACTTTTTCGACGCAATCGAAAGCGAGAAACCCTTCGGCTTCAGTACCGCGGCAATCGCAATTAACGCGTATGACATCTGGATCATGTTCATAAGGATAATCATAATTATATTTAACGCGTTCGAGCGAAGATAAAAAAAGCTTTTTCTGGCTTGCGCTTGCGTTTTTTTTGATGTGTATATACATAAAACCGCCTTAAAATATGTGAAGAATTCAGGCAAAATATTATAGCATAAAGCTAATTTTTATTCAAATGAATATTTAACGACATTTTAGCTATATTTTTAATTTGAAAGCGCTCTTCGAATGAATTGCAGATCATCGAAAGTAGCTTCGCGGCCTTCACGTTCGATAATATATATCGGAGAAATGCCAAACATATTTAAAATCTTTTCGATATTAGCGCGGCCGATAAGCCCCAGCGAAAAACCTTCGTGACGATCTTTCTTCGACGCGAAAGGCATTTTTGAATCGTTCAAATGAACAAGCCTGACAAGTTTTTTTATAGCTTTTGGCATTTTAAGAGTATCGGCTCCCGCGCCGAATGCGTGAGCGGTATCCCAGCAAAATCCGATACGGCCTTCGATATCGGCAATGAACTTTTCGATAAGATCGAAACCGGCCATGAGCTTATTTCCAGATCCTTCGGTATTCTCTATTAAAAGGCCTGTTTTGCAGCCGCTTGTTCCGGCCGTTAAAGCGCGCGCCGAATCGAGAAAGATTTCGTATGGCCCCGACCCCGGATGAACGACGTAATAACATAAAGAAAGTTCAGAAGACGCTTTTACAGCCGCTATTACATGCTCAACGCTTTTTTTACGAAGGCTTTCATCACGCGAAGCCAGATTTACTACATATGGCATATGAGCGCAGACATTTATCCCTGCGGCAATAAGTTTTTTTAAGTTTTCACGCGATTTATCCGAAAAAACAGGATTAAAAGACCTTGGATTCGATATGAAAATTTGAATGGAATTTATTTGGCAATCGTTAATAATCTCGTTAAGACAACCGGGATCTCCAAGAGAAAGATGGGCGCCGAATTTTATAGTATCTGAAAATTTTCTTTTATTCATCACCCAGCAAAAATCTTCCCAGCATAACTATAGTAAACATGGCCCAATTTATAGTTATAAGTTTTAATAACAACATAATTTCACCGTTCTATCTGGCTTCAAGCCTGCTTACAATTTCGTTTAAATCTTTTTTCACTATCGTAATCCTCGCTCTGGACCCGCTTTTAAGTCCAAATTTCGCGGGAAGATCTTCATTTGGAAGGATAGTGGCTATTATTACATAATTTGTTCCGCCCGATGCATATTCAAGCACCGCATACGGGTATTTTTTATAAAATTCACGTATTATAGCCGTTAAGTCGCACTCGGCCATCCCCACATTAAGATAACATATTCGCGGAGTTAATTCAATAAAATTTTTGCTCAATTCCAATGAACGCAAAAAAATTTTATCGTATCCGGCGGCGCGCTCGCTTAAAATTTTTTTCAAACTCTGATCGCTATAAGATGATAATATATAATTAAGAGATGCCGCCTTTATGACATCGTCTTTAAGTTCCGATTTCATTGCGCGATAAATTACGGCGGTTTCATCCGATATTCCATCATAACCGCCCGTATCGATTATATCTGCATCGCGGGCCATCGAATCGATTATAGGGTCCGAAAAACTTTTCAGCCCGAGCCTTTCATATATGAAACCCGCGCACGATTTATAACCTGCGCCGATATTAGCTTCTACATTTGCGTTAAACTCCATGCCTTCCCAGCCGGCATGATGGTCGTATAAAACGACGCTGCGGGCAATCGCTGAAAAACGATCGATAGATTTTTTAGTCATTTTTACATTGCGGTTGTTCGGAGCTATGTCTAAAATAAACATGCTGCGCTCCCGCACCGGTTCCGCCTCCAGGGCGGCCGCCGCACGATTAACGGTAAAAGGCTCGCATATTATGGTTTTATAATTTGAAATCGCATATTTTTTTATTATCATGGCCGCGGATGCGACGCCGTCGTAATCGCCATGAAAACATAAGATCGTTTCCGACATTTTAAAACTACCGTTCTTCGATCATATCGACATTTCTGTAACATTCGAATGTAACAGGCGACAATTTAATGTTTTTTACATTGCTTCTGAAGGCTACCATCTGGTTGGCATGCGTCATCGGCACCCATGGCGCATCTTCGTGTATTATTTCCTGGGCTTTTTTATATAGCTCGGAGCGTTCAGCCGGATTTATGGCGCTTTGCGCTTTCATAAGGGTGTAATGCAGCACGTCGTTATCGTAAAACGATACGTTTTGCGCCTGGTCCGGGACCATATTGTCCTTATCGAGCAGGACATATAAGAAATTATCGGGATCAGGTATATCGGCGCTCCATATAAACATCGCAATATCGTGTTCGCCGCCGGCCACTTTCTTTTGATATTCGCTCCAGCCGCAGCTATATTTTTCAAGCGTAATTCCGACATCTTTAAGATTCGCGATAACGGCGTTAGCTATCTTTTCGGGCTCAGGAAAAGCCATCGTCGTTATGGGCAGCACAAAAAGCTTAGCGGTAAAACCTTTTTCGAGCCCGGCCAGGCGGAGATATTTTTTAGCCGCCGCAATATCGTAAGAATAGCCGCTGACGGCGTTATTATAACCGAATATATTCGGAGGCAGAGGATTTTTAGCCATCGTCGCCGTTGTTTGAAAGAAAAAATTTATGATCGATCTTTTATTTATGGCGTAATTAATCGCGAGCCTGACTTCCTTTTTATTGAATGGCGGCTTCTTCGTATTCATCGCAAGATAGCCTATATTCATTCCAGGCTCGGCTAAAAATGTTATATCGGGGTTTCTTTTTATCGTTTCTATGTCGTCGGGATTTATCCCGTCCATTATGTTTATAAGGCCGGAATAAAGCTGCATCAATCTCAGCTTGTTATCGGGTATGGTCTTGAATATTATTTTATTAATCTTAGCTTTTTCGCGCCAGTAAGATTCATTGCGCTCTATCACGATAGAATCGCCTCTGATCCACTTTTTAAAAACGAACGGTCCGGTCCCGCAGGGATTTTTATAAAAATCGGCGGCATGTTTTTTCAGCGCGACCGGAGATACGATGGCGATAGGCGTCATGGCCAGAAGCTGAATGAATGGCGTATAAGGCTTTTTTAACTTAAATTTTACTTTATAATCGTCAATTTTTTTAACCGATTCAAGCACTGAAAAGTTGCTTTCAAAACATTCGCAATTTCCAAAACGCAAAGGATGGCGCTTATCGATCTGACGTTCAAAGTTAAAAACGACGGCATCAGCGTTAAAAGGCGTCGAGTCGTGAAATTTTATGTTTTTTCGTAAAGTGAAGCTATATTCGAGAAGGTCTTTTGATATTTCGAACGATTCGCATAGCACCGGCTCTATTTCGCAAGACCCTTCGGAGAATTGAACGAGGTTTTCATATATGTTATTGATGACGCCCGACGAGGCCCCATCCCACTGGTTCGGAGGATCAAGCGAAATCGCGTCCGACGAACGGCCGAATATGAGAACCTTCTCGCGAACGGCGGTCTCGCTCAAAAAACATGCGGCATCGTTATAATAAATTAAAAGAAGAAACGCCGAAACGGCTATGAATAATAGTGAATAAAGCCTGGTTTTAGTCATCTTACCGGTCCGAAAGACAATCTTTCATTCTTTTATATAAACATCAAGGCGCGGACATTTAACCCGCGCCCTGATTGTTTATTATTAATCGGTAATCTTGCTTACAAGCCTGTACACGAAATTAACAATGGAACCCATTTTTCCGTTCGAAGATATCGAGCGGAAGCCTTTATCCATATTTTGTTTCGCGCCGGCCGTTACATTCTTTAACAACTCGTCGTATTTAGCCGCTTCGGCAGCTGAAACTTCGCCATCATGCTTTAAAAAAGAAATCGTTTTTTCAAATTCGCCGCCGTCCAACCATAAAGATTTGCATACCGGACAGAAATCGACGATAATGCCTGAAGTATGGGCGAAATTTACACGATCCATAGTATTGAAACATCTGAGGCATTGTATTTTTTTCTCTAAATCTTCCGGCGCTCTCTGCGAATGAACTCCGCTATCTTTTGTGAGCTGAGCCATATTATCGTTAATAGAAGCGCTCTTTATTTTCGCGAATTCGTTTTCGTCAAAAAATAGCCCTGAACAAGCATCACAACGATCGAGCTTAACTCCGTCCGCTTCAACGATATTCAATGCGCCGCCGCATCTTGGGCATGCCTGTGCCATATTTCACCTCTTGGTTTTTACGGCCCCGCCGCTTATTTAGAGTTTAATTTACCGCGCAATGCGCTAAAGGGATTTTCGTCTTCATCATCGTCATCGCCGGGCGTTTCTATCTTTGAAAATTTTCTCCAATCGTTTTCGTCGGAAGCCGAAACGCTTCTTTCGCGTCGCGGTTTTGTTTCAGACGCCACTTCAGGCGTTTCATCTTTTTTATGAAGGGCCTTTATGCTAAGAGATATCCTCTTTTGTTCGCAATCGACGTTTATAACGACGGCATCCACCAGATCGCCCGTGTTTATAATTTCCGTAACTTTTTTTATTCTTTTCTCGCCGGTAATTTCGGAAATGTGCACAAGCCCTTCGACGCCCGGAAGCAATTCCACGAACGCGCCAAAATCAGCGCAACGGGTAACTTTTCCTTTTACGACATCGCCGGTCTTTATTTTAGATCCGAGCGCATCCCACGGATGAAGCGAAAGCTGTTTCAGGCTGAGCGATATACGCGGAAAGCGCTTGTTTTCTAGATGCTCCACTTTTAAAACCTTTGCCGTAACAAGATCTCCCGGTTTTAAAACTTCCGAAGCATGATTGATTCTCGTCCATGAAATTTCAGAAATATGAATGAGGCCTTCGAGCTGGCTGCCGAGATCGACAAAAGCGCCGATGTCACTTACTTTCGTCACTTTTCCGGTTATTACATCCACTTCTTTGAGCTGTGCAACAAGCTTGTCTATGGCTTCTTTTTGTTCCTGCTGCAATATCGGCTGCCTTGAAACTATTATATTTTTAGAATCTTCCTCGAACGTTTTTATCTTGAAATTAAAAACGCTTCCGACATACTGTTCGGGATTTTCAACTTTTTTCATATCTATCTGGCTTATAGGGCAAAAAGCGCGCTTGCCCATTACGATAACTTCAAAACCGCCTTTTATAGCGGATTTGACTTTTCCGGAAACCGTAATATTTCTTTCGCAGGCGTCTTTTACGACGTTAAAGCTCGCATCGCCGCTTAAAGCCCTGCTGAGCCTTATTTCGCTTTCTTTGTTCGCGACGACGTATAATTCTATATAATCGCCTATTTTATATTCAAAGTTTCCATTAACATCGATTAATTCGGTTTTTTCTATATAACCGTCGATTTTCGCTCCAATATCTACGAAAACCGAGCTTTCATCTATTCCAACTATTTTTGCGTTTACCTTCATTCCATAATGGATTTTTTGTTTGCTGACCTGTGAATCTTTAAATAAATCGGCGAAATTTTCTGACATTTTGCCACTCCTTGATCTGGTTAGTAGTTTATACCGTGTTATTAATATTTTTTTTCGTAATCAAATAATTATATCATGAAGTTTTAAATTTATGCAATTACTTTGAATAAATAGACGGAATTATTTTAACGTTTTTTTAGCGCCGCCTTAAGTTTTTTAAGCGCGAGTTCCGCCTCTTCATATTCTTCGTCAATTTTAAGGGCTTTTTCATACATGAAAACGGCGGTTTTATATTGCCGGGTCATTTCATAAGCCTTCGCGAGGCTAAAATATCCCTCGGCATAATCGGAGTTTAACGAAACTGCGCGCTTGAAATTTTTTATCGCGACATCGTAATTGGCGCTGGCGAGATATACAGCCCCCAGCATATTATAACCTTCAGGCGAATCGGGCATCAGTTTGATCATTTCCTTGAAATTAACTTCCGCGCTCTCATACGAGTGCGCTTCGAGATTTTCAAGGCCTATTTCAAGACAGCGGTCGTATTTAGCTTCGAGTTCGTCGTTGGCGTTAAAATTTTCATCGGTAGCCTCGCCAGAAGATTTTTTTTCTTTATTTTCAATAACGCGCGGCTCCGGAATTTTTAACGAACCTGCCTGACAATTCGGACATTCGGCGATTGAATGGTCCATTACAGTGCCGCAGATTTTGCAATATTTTAATTTAACGGCCTTTGAAACCTGTCTTAAAGTGTTCAAATTGATGTTTATAAAACGTTCAAGGCTTTCGGCGTTATCGAGCTTATCGTAAAAACCGCACGCAAGCTTATCTTCCGGATTTTTCTTCGCTATATCTTTTAAAATTTCGCGCGCTTTTTCGATATTGCCGAATAGCGCCAGACACTGCGCTACGCCGATTCGCGTTTTTGTATGATCGGGATTTAATTTTTCAGATTGCCTGTAATATTTAAGGGCCGTTTTGGGATTTTTAAAATAATTATACATAAGGCTGGCATACTCATAAAGCATTTCAGATTTCACCATATTTTCGGCGCTTTTTTTATCTTTTAACGACGACGCCGTAAAAAAAGGAGCCAGCTCGAAATTCGGAGCCAATTTCATCATTTTTTTCAACTCGTCGCGCGCGCTTTCATATTTTTTTCTTTTTTTATAATAATTAAATAAAACCGCGCGCGCTTCAAACATATCGCGTTCGAATTTAATGGCTGTTTTTATTTCTTCGAACGCCCTTTTAGACCGTCCTTCGGAAGCGAATATCGCCGAAGCGATGAAATAAGCCCATGGATTTTGAGGATCGACTTGTTTTAATCGCTTCGAATATCCGGAGGCTGCATCGATATCATTTAGCATCAAATTAAGCATCGACGCATAATACAGCGCCACCTCGGACGAAGAGTCTATGCTCAAAGCGTGCATAGCCGAAGCGATCGCATCCTTAGTCCTGCCGAGCATTTTTAAAACGGCGGTCAAATTGAGCATCAGGCTTAATTTCTCTTCCCTGGTAAGCTTTTCGGCGGAATTCAACCTTGAAGTTATCGCCAAAAAAGCGTCGGAATACTTCCAGTTTTCGATAAGCTTTACTATTTCGGGAAACGCCCGCATTTGCTTGTATCTTAAAAGCGAAAAATCGTTTTCAGAAGCATTGGATTTTCCGGCGAAGAAAATAATAATCGCCAGAAATACCGTAAAAATTGAAACAAGTCTCGCCCGGAATTTCATATCAATTTTCCTTTAACATTAAATCGAGAGCGTTAAGCATTAATTCGGCATTTCTGTCGCCGGCGGCCTGTGAAGACAGCTTATTGTAATTGTCGGTAAAAAGCTGCGCATCGGAACTTTCATTGCGTATTAAGTGAAGAAAGGCTTTAAGCCCGCGCACCTGCGAGCTAGAAACGCCGGTCTTGATTTTATCGTCCGAATAAGTCTTTTCAAGCGAAGAGAAGCCCGCCGCGTTCAAATCGTTTATCGCCGAAGATATCGAAGCCGAATCTTTTATTATTTGAGATACGCATCTTCCAACATACGCCTGATCAATAGCGCTTTGCGAAGCGGACAAATTTATCGAATTCGAAAAATTCGTAATGGCCTGCTCCACATCGGATGGGCCTGAAGAAGCCTTTAAATTAGTCCAGCCCAGGCCTGAATACGCTATGGTCTTATCCGCGGCCGTTGCATTGGCATCGGCCACTACAAGGCTTAATTGCGATTTCGCGGCGGCATAATTCGGGTCCGCCGAATTAAGCGCGGTAAGCCCGTTATTTAAGCTCGTCGAGCTGCTGCCGCTATCGGGATTAAGAACGGAGCTTCCGCCTCCGCCTCCTCCTCCGCCGCACCCCGACATGCAAAATACCGACAGCACGGCGATTAGTAATAACATAAACTTTGATTTAAACAATTCGATTTTCATACTTTTTTTCATAATATCACCCGCTTTTATTAATAAACTATACTTGTTTCACTTAAAAAATATTCCATAGTGACCGCTTTCTGGCCAAAAATTTTCATGTCGCAGCTCCCTGGCTTCGAAGCGCGCTTTATCACTTTATAATAGACCCTGGCCTTCGACGTGCTCGACGTTTGATATTGCTCAGGCGCGGCTGCATCAAATGAAATGCTTACAGTAGGAGGTTCGGCCAGCGCCGCTTTCGATTTTACGACAACCACGATATAATTAGAAGAACCCGGCACGAAAAACGATCCCGCGTAGAAATTCGCCGAAGATTGAGAGTTGTTTTTGGCGACTTTTACGGGCGGACTCGAAATTTCGAGAGGCGAAACGGAAGTGACTCGTTTGATGGTAAGCACGGTATTGAGGCTTTCCGTTAAAAACACGATGCCCTCGCTTAATACCTTGCGTCCGTTATCAAGCGGGCTGAAAACATAAGGGGACGATATTGAATTATAAGGCAATATCGCGTTTTTATCGGTGGATGTAAGATAAATCGAGTCGGCGCAATCGTATTTTAAATTGTTATATGCGTCATAAACGGCTATTTCGATCTGCTTTACAGGCTGCGCGCAAACGACTTCCAGCGGAACATTGCGCAGCTCATAACGGCTCGCGGCGCCGGGCGTGGCGTATGCGTTAAAAATCACGGGCGAGCCGTTCAAACCGAAAGATTCCGCTCTTAGCGTATACAGGCCCGTTTTAGTTCCGAGCGTCACGGCGGTCGTGGCCAATCCGTTATCATCGGTATATAAAGTGACGCCGCCTTTTTCGATGTTCATATTCAAAGCGCCGTCGGGCGCGCTGAGCATTGAAAAAATAACGGGAGTCGAACTTACGGGATTATTATAATTATCGACGGCTTTTACGGTTAAAATTGAAAGGGACTTTTCGGCTACTTTCGAATAAATATCCGAAGTATTGGTTTTTAAAAGAGATACGGCGGGTCCTGGCGTAAAATTCAGCGCCGGATTGCCGGAAATTTTATATACGCTGGCGTCTGAAGTCAGCGTAGCTTCGAACTGTATATGTAAGGCCCTGGAACTTTTAACGATAAAATTATAAGAGCCGTCGGCGTCATTATAAAAATACGCCGATGGCGACACCTGAACGGTCTCATAAACGCCGGTTTTTAAGTTTTTAGCTTTAAAGCCAAACGCGGCCGGCATAATTCCACTTACGGAAACATTGCTTGCATCGCGCGCTAAAATTTTGAGCTTTAATTCGCTCAGCGCATCGGCGACTGCGTTCACATTGCCATCCGCTTCAAACGACGACTTAGAAACGTCTATCGGATTAGTCAAAAATGCGAGTTCTATATAGTCTTTATGATCGCTGGTTTTTATGCGGCTGCCGTCGATCATGACTTCGGCGGTTTTAACGCCCTGCTGACGGGCGGAAACTTTAAATATCATTACTCCGTATGTATCGGAATTTTGAATTGGGGCATCGATAGTTACGTTCAGCGGATCGCCGTTTAAAATCGATACGGACGAAGGCGTTATACCCGGAACCGGATTATTGAAAGCATCGCGCAGCTCAATTTTTACGTTGTAAAAATCGGAGCCGTTAGCTATCACTTTGGCAGGGGCCTGATGTATATAATAAAGTGAATTCTCAGCCTTCAACGCCGCGCAGCTAAAATTAAGCGTCACCGCTTCGATAGCCGAAACTCCGTTAACGCTCGCAGATAGTTTGTATGAACCGCTTTTATTCGATCTGACATAAGCTTTAGCGATTCCTGAATCGCCGGTCGGATTTACAGGCTGCGAAATCATCAAATTATTCGCCTCGGCGTAAAAGTAAGCGTAAGCGCCTTTTACGGGATTACCGTAATCGTCTTTGCAAACCAGGCTCACTTCGATCGAAGCGCTGGCGTCGGCGGTAACTCCATTGGTTCCGCTCACGCTCAGTATAGTTTTCTCCGTGCTTATGCTGCCGCTCGAAGCGACCGCGTAATACTTCACGGGACTTCCGGAAAGCCCTGCCGCGGAGGCGCTCACTTCGTACGTTCCGGCTTTGGTTCCAGCGGTTATGTAACATTTTACCAGGCCATAAATATCCGTTTTAGAGGTTGAAGGCTCAAGTTTAAGTATCGAATGGCCGACAGCGCCGGAAGTATTGCCTGTGGTATTTATGGTAAAATTAACCTGGGCATTAGACGCGGGATTTCCATATATATCGACGACCCTTGCGGAAAATGGAGTTGCAACCGGGCTCTGCACCCGCGCCGAGAGCACGTTGAAATAATCGCCGTTTTTTATTGCGCTTGGCGCGCCGGCTGTTACGTTAAATAAAAACTGCGCCGGCGAAACCGCGTAACCGCCTTCGACGCTCGCCCATACGTATTCCTGCCCGACGGTTTTTCCGGCGGTATATCTTGCGACGGCTTCGCCGTTAGAATCGGTCTGGACCGATTCGGTGTCGAGCGTTCCGGTTCCTTTATAAACCGAAAGCTGAACGGTGCAGCCAG
>Ga0209340_1001388_pt1 | contig 17706 bp, 15 predicted proteins | sample EPASupsiteSAE323_FD_187266 | JGI IMG/M metagenome (GOLD analysis project Ga0209340, IMG submission 187266) | Bioremediated contaminated groundwater from EPA Superfund site, New Mexico - Sample SAE3-23 (SPAdes) (version 2) | ecosystem: Environmental > Aquatic > Deep subsurface > Groundwater >... | reverse complement strand
CCCATCTTGCATAATCATAACCATATTAAATTCAAGCTTTCTATACTAAGTGGAGATCCTTCAGATGAAATAATTTCATTTGCAGAAAAAAATCATGATGATTTAATAGCAATGACATGGCACGGTAATCTTACTGAACCTCATGCAAAAATATTAAAGAAAGTTATGCGTCTGGCTCCATGTCCCTGTTTACTGGTCCGGATAATTTAGAAAATAATTGGTATCTATTTAAAAGCCCTCCTAATGGAGGGCTTTTGTCTCATAGTTTATGTTCCGATTTGCCAGCTGTTCATATACTCTATCATTTTGGGAGTTAATTTATCGATTTCTACTCCCATTGCCTTTAATTTAAGAGTGGCAATATCATGATCAACGTGTTCCGGAAGAACATGGACTTTATTTTCAAGTTTGCCTTTGTTTAAAACAAGATGTTCAACAGCAAGTGCCTGGTTTGCAAAACTCATATCCATAACACTGGCCGGATGTCCTTCAGCAGCAGCAAGATTAATAAGTCTGCCTTCGCCAAGAACAATGACAGCTTTACCGTTATTAAGATGGTATTCTTCTAAAAATGGTCTGATTTTTTTAACATCATTAGTAATTGTTTTTAATGCTTCAAGGTTAAGTTCCAGATCAAAGTGACCTGAATTACAGACAATAGCACCATCTTTCATAACCTTGAAGTGTTCAAGGTCAATTACATGCCTGTTACCTGTAACTGTAATAAATATATCGCCTAATTGAGCAGCTTCATTCATCGGCATTACTCTAAAACCATCCATAACAGCTTCAATAGCTTTAACCGGATTAATTTCTGTAACAATTACATTTGCACCAAGACCTCTTGATCTCATAGCAGTACCTTTTCCGCACCAGCCATATCCAACAACTATTACGGTTTTTCCTGCAAGAAGAATATTTGTGGCTCTAATAACTCCGTCTAAGGTGCTCTGTCCTGTGCCATATCTGTTATCAAAGAAGTGTTTTGTCTGTGAATCATTTACAGCAATTGACGGAAATGCAAGCTTTCCGTCTTTTTCCATTGCTTTAAGACGTACAATACCTGTAGTAGTTTCTTCTGTTGTTCCCATAATATCTTTAATCTGATCAGGTCTTTCCTTGAGAAGTGTCGCTACTACGTCAGAACCATCGTCAATAATAATCTGAGGTTTAGAATCAAGAGCAATATTTACGTGTCTGGTATAAGTAGCTGTATCTTCGCCTTTCATTGCAAATACAGGTATTCCATAGTCTTTAACAAGAGAAGCTGCAACACCATCCTGTGTTGAAAGAGGGTTGGAAGCTATTAAAATTGCATCGGCTCCCCCTTCTTTTAAAGTAATCGCAAGATTCGCGGTTTCTTTTGTAACATGTGCACATGCAACAAGCCTGATACCAGCTAAAGGTTTTTCTTTAGCAAATCTTTCCCTGATTAACTGCAAAACAGGCATATCTCTATTTGCCCAGTCTATCTGATTTTTTCCTTCCGGGGCCAATTCTATGTTTTTAATTTCATATTTAAATGTTGAATCCGTCATTACCATTTTTAATCTCCGTAAAATTATTCACACTATTTAGAGTATATCAAATAAATAAATTGTGACTAGTTTATCAGGTTTAAATAGTAGTCTAATTTTAAAATATTTATTTAATACCGAAGTTCAACCAAAAGATAACAAAAAATAATTTGGTTGCATATAAATATGATAAAGAATTACAGCTTTACATAACTGGGTTAAATATTCAAATACAGTTTTTGAATGATGACTTCTTTTGCTGCCTAATTAAAATTAATGTAGGAGAAATTGTCAAAATACTCTTAGATGTAGGGAAGATTAAGGGACTAAAATGGATACTCTGGATAGTATCAAACAACCTGAACACAAGATAAAAAAGCTTTCAGATTCAGAAGTGGATGTAATCTGGTCTCAATTTGTTAATGATAAAACAAATAAAGAATACCGTGACAGGCTGATAATTCAATATATATATCTTATTAAATATGTTGTAGGACGTTTAAGAATTAACCTTCCCGCCTCAATATCAACAGACGATATTGCAGGCTACGGAGTGGAAGGACTAATTGATGCAATAGAAAGATTTATACCGAGTAAAGGTGTCCGCTTTGAAACTTATGCAGTCATGCGTATCAGAGGAGCAATCATTGACAAAATCAGAAGTCAGGATTGGGTACCAAGGGGAACCAGACGAAAATATAAAAATATTCAGAATGCTATTCTTAAACTTCAGTTAAATTCAGGTAGAATACCGACTTCTCAGGAAATTGCCGATGAACTTGGTACTACAAAAGAAAAAATAGAAGCTTCGATTAATGAAATGGAAGGCAATAATATTATCTCACTTCATGATCGAAAAGATTCATCATTAGATGGCGGTCTTGAAATTATCGATACCATAGTTGATACAAAATCACCTGATCCTCTTCAGGAACTTGAAGCCAATGATGTTAAAAAGTCTTTATCTATGGCACTGGCAAAGCTGCCTGAAAGAGAAAGAATGATTCTGGCTCTTTACTATCATGAAAATATGACTTTGAAAGAAATCGGTGAAGCAATATCTATATCAGAATCAAGAGTATGTCAGCTTCATGCCCAGGCCATTATGAAGCTTAGAAAATTATTAAATAATAAAGATTTAAGATTGAGAAGATAATATGAGCTTTGAAAATATTAAATTAGCATATGGAATTGCAAATACATCAAGTACCAGCGGATATATTGGTGCTGTTTTAATTACTGACTATAAGGGCTTTCCTCTTGAATTCAGATATACAGATCCGATTATACCGACAAAAATCCAGCAGGTACTTTATGGAAAAGGACTGGAAAAATATATTAAGCTCGATGTTATTACAGACAGCTTAATCAGAATTTTATCAAACAGAATCTCTGTTTTATTAGTTCAGGATGAAGATCTGCTAAATTACAATTCAGATAATATTGTAATAATACGTGTATCTTCAACAAAAGCACCCCCTTTATCTTCTCCTGGCGATTTATCTGAAGTTAAAAAATCTGAATATCTTTTACAGATATCACAATCAAACCATCCGATAAGACTTCAGTTCAGCCCAAATTTTGAATGTACAGGAGAGAGGTTTGATTCAATCATTAAAACTCTGGTAGAAGCAGGTGAATTTATGGACATAGATGAACCTCTTAACAGAGTATACAAAACTCTTGAATTGATATGCAATCAGGAAGTTTAAGCGCCTGTTTGGCCAAATTTTTTAAAAAAACCTATCATTTTCTACTGAGAAAGTTAACAGGTTTAAAAGTATTTGTACGGCGTGGAAATATTGATTATTTTCGGGTTAATTTTCGGACTTCTGAGGATTTTTCTCCTAAAAATCCTGCTATAAAAGAATTAAATCCTATTTATGTACTTGTAAAAGAAAAAACTATTGATTGTCATGTGAATATTAATGATCTGGGAATTAATTTCAAAATCAATCTTCCTGATATTCGTTATATGACACCGATTGACAATACGATAAAGTGGATACATACAGATTTACAGCCTGTTAAGGTTGTACGGAATTACCCTCTTTCGTTTGAACCGAATTTTCAAGATCTAAATATTGATGGCTTACTGTTAACAGCTCCCAAGACCCTGTATTTTGCTTATGATGAAATCAGACTTGCTGAAAAAGTCAGGGTAACCGAAGAAATAATTACAATGTCTCCTTATGTCAAAAAATCTGAAAGAAGTACTTTAATTAAGGTGCCTTTAATTAAAAAACCCATGTACAAGTCATATTTTTCTTCAGAAGAGATGGATTATTTCAGAGAAACTCTTGCATCACATAACAAAACTAAGAAATTAAATGTTCAAATATCTAATATTTACGATAAATTCAATATTGAATTATTCTCATCGATAAAACTTGAGCCTAATTCAAATAATCTTATCTGTTATTTAAACAATAAACTTGTAAGCATTGACAAAGAAAAAATTTATTATCTCATTATAGGTGAGAGAAGAGATAATAAAGTCACTATTAAATCTTTAGCCCGTCTGGATGAAAAATAAATCCCTTAAATTCGCTTGCGCCTGTGTAATAATTATATAAATATAAGTTTAGTAATTATTTAAGATTTATACAGATGTTGCCCAGAATAATTTTATTAATATCGCTTATTTTATTCATAAATCCTTGTTTTGCGGCCGTACAGGATAAATATCCTTTTGTATCTGCCGTAGAACAGAGACTTTTTGGTACAAAATTCCAGGGAGAAAGTGTTGATAAGCGTCTTAACAGAATAGAAACCAATGTATTCGGTTTAAAAAACAGCGGGACAGTTACAGTTAGAATAACTAAGCTTCAAACTGTTTTTGGACAAATTAATGTACCCTCTAAACCTGCTGTTAATACTAAAATTAAACCGGTTTCAAAGATAAATACCACTCAAAAAATACAGAATGAAGATTCAAACATTAAATATACTATTGTTGATGAGATGGAAAAAAAGATTTTAAACCGTACATATACGAAGGATAATATTTATCGAAGGCTTAGCAGGCTTGAAACAGTTGTTTTTAGCGGAACAATCAATGCTCCTTTATCGGAGAGAGTAGAAAGACTAAAACTGGCTATTTTTGGCAATTCCAAAACAGCCAATAACAACAATAATAATTCATTTGAAGAATCACCCCAATTAAGTGATGAATCTGTAAGACTTCTTCTTGACAGAATGGAAAATGATGTTTTTAGCACATCTTATCCGAATGAACCTGTAGAATCAAGATTATCCAGACTGGAAACAAAATTATTCAACAGCGCATCACCGGAAGATCCTGTCAATGATCGAATTGAAAGACTTTCTGCTGTCGTTTCGGCAAGACCTACTAATGAACTCTATAAAGATATGTCTTCAGTGAGACAATATCAGGATGTTACTGCAAAAATATCCGCTGCAGCTCTCCTGCTTTTGTTGATTAAAGGCATGTTATTTTGAGCAGAACATACTTTCATCATTCTTTATTGGAATTTATGCAGAAACAAAAATTTGAAATTTTTGACAATTTACCCTGTAGTTCCTATAATTCAATAGATTTGGCTAATAAATATAAAAAGGAAAATAAATTATGAAACTGTGGGACGGAAGATTTTCAAAAGCTACCGATGCTCTGGTAGATGACTTTAACTCTTCAATATTTTTTGATAAAAGACTCTATAAGCAGGATATAGAGGGCAGCATAGCCCATGTTATGATGCTCGGCAAACAATCCATTATCAAACAGGATGAAGCTGACCTTATCAAAAAGACTTTGAAAGAAATTCTTGTCGATATAGAAGCTGAAAAAGTTGAATTTGACGTTGCAGCGGAAGATATTCATATGAACGTTGAAACAATACTTATTTCCCGTATAGGTGATGTCGGTAAAAAGCTTCATACAGGCAGAAGCAGAAATGATCAGGTTGCTCTTGATATCAGAATGTACATAAAAGAAGAAATTCAAAATATTGACCTGATGATTAAAAAACTTCAGGAAGTATTGTTGAACCTCGCAAAAAAGCATACAGAGACAATTCTTCCCGGATATACACACCTTCAAAGGGCACAGCCTATTACTCTGGCTCATCATCTGATGGCTTACTTCGAGATGATAAAAAGAGACAGAGATCGTCTTGCTGATACATACAAACGGACGAATATACTTCCTCTTGGATCAGGCGCTCTTGCAGCTACAACTTATCCCCTTGACAGACAGATGGTAGCAAAAGAGCTTGGCTTTGAAGATATCACTTATAACAGCCTTGACGGGGTTTCTGATCGTGATTTTTGCATAGAATTATTGAGCAGCTTATCAATTTTGATGATGCATTTAAGCCGTTTCAGCGAAGAACTGATTTTGTGGTGTTCGCTTGAATTTGGCTTTATTGAGCTTGATGATGCCTACAGTACAGGCAGCAGTATTATGCCGCAAAAGAAAAATCCAGATGTTGCAGAACTGGTAAGAGGCAAAACAGGCAGAGTATACGGTAGTCTCATGGCGCTTTTAACTACCATGAAATCTCTTCCTCTTGCATATAACAAGGATATGCAGGAAGACAAAGAACCTGTTTTTGATGCTATCGATACAGTAAAAATGTGTTTACCTGTATTTACCGCAATGATTGATACAATGAAAGTCAGAAAAGAAAATATGCTGAAAGCTGCAAAAGGCGGATTTACAAACGCAACGGATGCCGCTGATTATCTTGTAAAAAATGGTATGCCATTCAGAGATGCCCACGAAGTTATCGGCAAGCTGGTATTTTACTGTATTCAAAACGGCAAAAGTCTTGATGATTTGACGCTGGAAGAATACAAAAAATTCTCTCCAGTTTTTGAAGACTCTGTATATCAGGCAATTTCTCTTGAAGAATGTGTAAATAAAAGAAACATACCCGGAGGCCCTTCCAAAAGCATGATGGAAGAAGTTATCAGGAAAAACAAAAGCTATTTAATAGATTAATATATTGGGATGGATTAGGATTTTACCCAAATTATATTTACTTAAATCTGAAATTTACGATTGAAAATGATTTATTTTTTCAGCTAATTCCAATGCTTTATCAAAATTGCTCTGAAATTCAGAATCTCCATATTTTTTATTATATTCAGCCTGAGTTTTCAATCCTTCTAAAAAATTCATTTTTTGATCAGGATTGCTGCTTACTTTCCAACCTGAAATACTTGATACTCCGTCCTTCCAGCCGGGAGCTCTTGTTGGATCAAAAGTTACTAACATATCTTTCAAATTGATCAATTTATTGTCATATAACTCTTTATACATTTTACTGGCTTCATTTCTGGACATATTTGTAATGTCATATTTGCCAACAATTTCCTTAAACTTCGATGTTTCATCAGACTCTGAAAAATTATCTGAAATTTCATTCAAAGTATTATTTTTAGCAGTTACTGATTTTGTTGAACCCTGAAAATTTAACGTGTTAACAGCAGTATTTGCTTCAATTCCTGAAATACTCATACTTAATTCCTCCCCTATAATTGTATGTTAATATTAGATTTAAAAAAATTAATCCTGTAAAAATATTAATTATAACGGTGTAGACTGAAATTTCAGTCTCCACCGTTATAATTAATGGTGTAGGGTTTTTAACTCTATACCATGCTTGAATTGTCATCCCGCACTTGATGCGGGATCTAAGAAATATTGAAATTGCATAAAAAGCTGAAAAAATGCCGGATCTAGCCCGGCAGAACATTTAGGAAAGTTTCATAGTATTTTGTTAAAAGTTTTTGTGTCATGCTACTTTTTCGATTTTATCAACAGAATCTTTTGCTTTTAAATATGTTTTATACAAATCATACTGAGACTGCAAATTCATCCAAAATTCAGGGGTAGTCCCGAAATAATTTGCCAGTTTTAAGGCCATTAGATGACTTATTCTTCTTTTAATATTATTCCAGAGTGTGTATAGGGTCTTATTTCCATATTTTTACCTCATTTAATGATAATCATATTGATGTATTATCACTATATGATAATATATTCAAGTCTTTGATTAAACAAGATTACTCAATGCTATTTTATATCATCCACTCAAGTCATCTTGAATCCATTCGACTTTGCCCTTCGGGCTTCGCTCAGGATAAACTCCGCTAATTCGGGAAAGATCTTACCAATTTTGAAGTAGTCTAACAATGTTGGTAAGATGCCTCGACTTCGCTCGGCATGACATCTTGAGTCAAAAAAATCTAAAGATGAACACCCTGTTAATTAAAAAAGTCGAATTTGCAAAATTTTAATTAACACATTACAAGCGATTTCTTGACAGTGGTATATAAATAAAGTAACCTGATTACAATTTGTGTAAATACACAAAAAATTGAAGGTTTTTTATAATGAAAGTTGTTGTATCGCTGCCTATTCATACATCGCCTGAAGTTGTTTTAAATCAAATTAAAAATATTCAATATTTTATTCCCAATGTAACCGTGATTATACATGTAAGCAAATTTTTTGAATGGAACGGTTCACCGGAAAAGCTCCATTCATTGGAGATGGATAACGTACTTATAAATCCGGAAAGATTTCCTACAAAGTGGGGAAGCGGCATACATGTTGATGTTCATAATTCTAATTTTAAATATGCCGTTCAAAATTTGGAATTTGATTATTTTGCAATGCATTCAAGTAATGATCTTTTTATAAAACCCGGTGTGAAAAATTATATGTGCAATTATGAAGCAGGCTCTGCACAATGGCCATTAAGCCTTCTGATAGACTGGGTTAAAAAAGATCAATATTGGGGTAACAAGTTGAAGCACAAATTGCAAAATTCAAATTTAGACCTGATAAAACATTTGTCCGAACAGGATATGAATCTTTCTCGAATAATGAAACATTTAGGCATTACTGAAATAAAAGGAAGCCAGATAGAAGGAACTTTTTATAGAAAAGAAATATTTAAAGAGATTGTGAAAGAAATTGAACGTTTTTATTCTTATACAAATGAGGATTCGTTTCCTTACTCGAAAGAAGAATTCTATTATTCAACTGTTGCCTCCAAATTTGTAAAGAATTTTGCACCTGTTTACACATTTTTCAACTGGAGATCTCCAATAACAATTGAACTTATAGACAATGCTATAGCCTGTAATAATCAATATAATATGGGTCTGGATACTTATGATTTAACAAATATATTTAATGTTAAACGTATTGAACGGGATCTGAATGACCCTGTAAGAAAATATATTACGGACTTTATAAAATAATTAAGTAAAACTTTATCTCATTAAGTTTATGACCTAAAAATTTTAGTTAAAATAAGTTTTTTCATAATATGTATTTTGTTTGGGAATTTTTAAAAGCTCAGCATTATGTCGAGCTTTATTTATTTTTTAAAGAGATAAATATATTTTATTATTTTATTTCTACCATGTGAGTTAAAATCCACTCTACCAGACTAATTAATCCTGCTTGATTCTAAAATGGTTTTACCCAATTAGGGGTTAACTTAATATTTATATGGGTAAAAATAGATCTTCACAATTTGTATTTAATCAAGCAGGGATCTGCTTTTAAATGTAAAAAAAGGAGGAAAATCAATGGCAGTAATTACAGGAAATAATTTACCAAACAATCTTGTGGGTACAGCTTTCAATGATCTTATCTTAGGATTGGGAGCTAATGATACATTAACGGGTTTAGGCGGTAATGATTTTGAATCAGGCGGCACTGGTAATGATATAGTTAATGGGAATAATGGAACTGACACTCTTAACGGTAATACGGGAAATGATGCGTTAAACGGCAGCAATGGCAATGATATTATTAACGGTAATGCAGGTAACGATGCTTTGGCTGCTGGTGCAGGAACCGATCTTTTAAACGGTGGCATTGGCATTGATACAATGACTGGTGGATTTGGAAATGATACTTTCATTGTTGATAATATCGGTGACAGAGTAATAGAAAATTTTAATCAGGGGACAGATACAGTATTTTCAAGTGCATCATTTACTCTTCCAAATAATGTTGAAAACCTGATACAGCTTGGTACTGGCAATATTAGCGGAATTGGAAATACTTTAAATAACAATATTAATGGAAATTCAGGTAATAATTTTATATCGGGCCTTTCGGGCAATGATAGATTATTTGGAAACTCAGGAAGTGATAATATAGCGGGTGGATTCGGTAACGACCTACTGATTGGTGGAATCGGCAATGATTTTTTAAATGGTGGTCCCGGCATTGACACAATGACAGGTGGAACAGGAAACGATACTTTTGTAGTTGATAATGTTAGTGACAGAGTAATAGAAATTTTTAATCAGGGTACAGATACAGTATTCTCAAGTGCATCATTTACTCTTCCTGACAATGTTGAAAACTTGATACAGCTTGGCACTGGTAATATTAACGGAACAGGAAATAATTTAAATAACCTCATTAATGGAAATTCAGGTAATAATGTTCTATCAGGTCTTGCCGGAACTGACACAATAAATGGCGGATCAGGAAATGACGCCATGTTAGGTGGATCTGGCAATGATAATCTAACCGGTAATATCGGTAATGACAATCTTGATGGTGGAACTGGTGCAGATACAATGACAGGTGGAACAGGAAATGATACTTTTGTAGTTGATAATATCGGTGACAGAGTAATAGAAAATTCCAATCAGGGTATAGATACAGTATTTTCAAGTATATCATTTACTCTTCCTGACAATGTAGAAAACCTGACTCTAATAAATAACGGCATTCTAGGCAATACAATTAATAATATTAATGGATCAGGAAATGATCTGGATAATATAATTAATGGCAACATAGGTAACAATATTCTGTTTGGTGGAGACGGCAATGATACCATTAATGGTAATGCAGGTGCTGATCTTATAAATGGTAGTGATGGTAATGATACATTGAACGGTGGCGATGGAACTGACCTAATATTTGGCGGACTTGATAACGACACAATAAATGGAGATGCTGGCAATGATACTTTAAATGGTAACACCGGCGATGATTCAATATTTGGCGGTGCAGGTGATGACACAATAAATGGAGGAAATGGCAATGATACCATTTCTGATAGCTTTGGGAATGACTTTATAAGTGGAGGTCAGGGCAGTGATTCTGTAGAAGCAGGTTTTGGTAATGACTTTATAAATGGAGATTCGGGCGATGATACCCTGAATGGTAGCTTTGACAATGATACTATTTCGGGAGGAGCCGGAAATGACAACATTAATGGCAGTTTTGACAATGATTTCCTATTAGGTGGAACTGGCAATGATACTTTAAGTGGCAGTTTTGATAATGATACCTTGTTTGGCGGTATCGGAAATGATTCATTGTTAGGAGGATCAGGCAATGACTTATATACTGGCTATATATCGAATTTCGGTAACGATACGATAAATGATACCAGCGGTATAGATACTTTAGCCCTCACTACATTCTCACGCGCAACAGCAACATTTACTGCCCTTGATACCAATGGAAATACCAACATAGATGCCTTAAGAATCAATCTCCCGGGAACTACAAACTTTATAACAATAGATAATTATTTTGCAGATACTTCAACAGTATCTGCCGGAACAGGACTAATTGAAAATATTGATTTCTCGGGCGCTAACAATGCCGATTTCACTTATGTATCAACTCATCTTGCTCCTTAGCTTAAATAACAGATACAGAAACCTCCAGAATAAATCTTCTGGAGGTTTTCATTTTTATATTTAGCGTTTGTAAAGCTGTTCCATATTGCTTCAGGAATTGCAGAAGTTTTTGCGTAACTTGCCAGCAAATCTATAAAAAAATTCAAATATTATCTAATTTTCTTGATAAAAATGTTGTTCTGCTGTATTCTTTAAGATAAGAGATCAAAGAAGGCTGTAATTAAATTTTTTCACAAGCCACTCTATTTGAAACAAAGATAACTTATACAAAGAGTTTAGTAATGATTTTATTGCGTATTTTTTACTATAATATTGCTTTTAATGAAGAACATAAAAATGATTACAATATAACTCTATCTAAAATAGAATATACCAAATAAACTCTCCTTATCCTAAAAGGGGAGTTTTTGTTTATTCTGGATTAACTGTTAGTAAGGTATAAAAATTATGAGATATTATTATTCTGGATTATTTTTATTTTTTATAGGCGGATTTATATCGATATTACTCCCTGAAAAGCATAAAGCTAAATTTGTTTCTTTATTCTCAGGATTAGGAATGATTTTTGTTTTAATACCATCCTTTTATGTACTTTTTAGAAACATAATCATTTCAAAAAGTATTTACCTGCCTGAACCCATTGGGAAAGTTAGTTTTATCATTGATCCTTTGAGCGCTTTTTTTATTTTAGTTATTTCCATTATGGGCTTTTTAGGAACTGTTTACGCTATTGGTTATATTAAACCTTATTTGAACAAAAACAAGATAATATCCTCTCATTTCTTTTATTTAAGTATGTTATTAACTTCAATGCTTTTAGTCGTTACTATTCAAAATGCTTTGGCATTTTTAATAGTATGGGAAATAATGTCATTATCTTCTTTTTTCCTTGTCATATTTGAAAATGAAAAAAAAGAAGTAATATCTGCGGGGATAAATTATTTAATTACAATGCATATTTCAGTAATTTTTCTTGTTGCAGGCTTTATTATACTTGCACTTAAATCAGGAAGCTTTGAATTTAACTCATTCAGACAGTTTTTTGAATCAAATAATTTTACATCCAATCTGATATTTATAATTTTGTTTGTTGGTTTTGGAATAAAGGCTGGTTTTGTTCCTTTTCATACATGGCTTCCAAAAGCTCATCCTGCAGCACCAAGCCATATATCCGGAATAATGTCAGGAGTAATGATTAAAACAGGTATATATGGAATACTGCGAACATTATCTCTTATTAGTGTTCCTTCTTTTGAAATTTCATATTTTGTTTTAATTATTTCCATTCTTTCTGCTTTATTTGGTGTTCTTTATGCAATAGCACAACATGATTTAAAGAGATTGCTTGCATATCATAGCGTTGAAAATATTGGAATTATCGGCATCGGGATTGGAATAGGAATGCTTGGCCTTGCTTATCACAATACATTAATTGCAATATTAGGATTTGCCGGCGGAATTTTACATATATTAAATCATTCAATCTTCAAAGAATTATTATTTTTCGGAGCAGGCGCAGTTTATACTAAAACTCATACTAAAAATATAGAAAAACTTGGCGGTTTGATTAAGGTAATGCCTTATACAGCATTTATGTTTCTTGCAGGTTCAATTGCAATTACAGGATTACCGCCGCTTAATGGATTTATAAGTGAATTTTTAATTTATCTTGGTATGCTGCATAATTTTGAGATTAAAAGTTCTCTTGTTTTTATTATTTCAATTTTAACAATAGCTTCGCTTGCCTTGGTAGGAACAATGGCACTGCTTTGTTTTACCAAGGCTTTTAGTATAGTATTTCTTGGATTGCCCAGATCAGAAGAGGCTAATTCTACCAAGGAAGAAGTATCATCTGTAATGCTTATACCAATGGGAATCTTGACTTCATTCACTTTTTTAATAGGACTGTTTCCCCAGTATGCATTATATATTGTTAAAAACCCTGTTATGGTTTTGTTAAAAGCTCCTCAATACTCATTTGAATCTGCAATTCCAATAAATATTCTAACCATAATATCTTTATCCGGCTTAGGTTTTATACTTTTATTTATTTTTATCTATACACTAAGATGTTTTCTGCTTAAAAGCAAAAAAGTTGACAGATACAAAACGTGGGACTGCGGTTATCAGTCCGGCAACAGCAGAATGCAGTATACGGCTTCTTCCTATGCAAGCCCATTTTTATCATTTTTAAAACCGCTGTTTATTAAAGAATTTGATATTAAAAAGCCTAAAAGACTATTTCCTCAGGAAGCTCATTTTAAACTGCGTATTATTGATATATTTGAATTTTATTTGATTAATCCTGCTATTAAAACAAACAAAAAATTTCTTGAACGATTTTACTGGATTCAAAGCGGAAGTACTCAGCAATATATTTTGTACGGATTATTATTCTTAATTATTGCTTTAATCGGCACAATAGGAGTTAAATAATGCTTGAAATCTTTTTAAATATAATAATTTTATTAATAACTCCATTTTTATTTACTGGAGTGATAAACAAAACAAAGGCACTCTGGGCTGGAAGAAAAGGAGCCTCAATTTTTCAGCCTTTTTATGATTTTATAAAACTGCTAAAAAAAGGCGAAGTTATCAGTACCACTACATCGTTTATTTTTAACATCACACCATCGTTAACACTGGCTTCTGTTATCTTTGCAGGTTTATTAGTTCCAATAATAAATCACAAAGCTATTTTAAGTTTCGAAGGAAGCTTTGTTTTATTTGCTTATATTCTTGCTCTCGGCAAATTTTTTAGTTTAACCGGAGCTATGGATACAGGAAGCAGTTTTGAAGGAATGGGCGCAAGCAGAGAAGCAAGCTTTTCAACTCTTGTTGAACCTGCATTTTTTATAATTATTGGGTCAATAATTGCTTTAAGCGGTAATTTCACACTCCAAAGCCTATCATTAATACTTCAAAAAAGTGATAGTCTTGGATATTTGATTATAGCATTAAGTGTTATAGCTCTTTTTATAATGATGCTTATTGAAGGATGCAGGATTCCTGTTGATGATCCAAACACTCATTTAGAATTAACAATGATCCATGAAGTTATGATTCTTGATAATTCAGGACCTGACCTGGCATTAATCCTTTATGGCTCTGGAATAAAAATGATAATTTTCGCTTCATTAATTGCAAATTTAATTATTCCTGCAAACTTTGGGCTACTTTATTCAATCTTACTGTTTTTAGGAACATTATTCTTTATTGCAATTATTATAGGGTCTATTGAGTCCAGCTTTGCAAGGTTAAGAATGACCCATGTATTTGAATTCGTATTTGTAATGAGTTCAATTTCACTGATTATTCTAGCTTTAACTATGCTTTCAGTATACAAAAACTAGGGAGATTAAACTTAAATGATCAATACGTTAATAGTTTTATTTGGTTTAACGATGTTATATATGGTAACAACAAGCCGTTTAAAAGCACAAATAAGAATGCTTTCTTTTCAGGGATTGCTATTATTTCTAATTTTGTATCTTGGAGAAGATAAGACAGATGCTGCCAGTTTAGTGTTTTTATCAGTTGAAACACTTTTAGTTAAAGCAATTGTTATTCCTTCATTTTTAAAAAAAGTTTTAAAGAAAAATGAAACTTTTAGAGATAATGACCCTAATATACCAAATTTTTATTCCCTAGTTATTGCAAGTGTTTTACTTTTTGCAGGGTTTATCATTTCAAATATAAAGGGATTATCTTCTGAAAATATCACAACATTATATTTTGGGGTGTCAATTTCGACTATTTTAATCAGTCTTTTCTTCATCACAACAAAGAAAAAAATTCTGACTCACATTATAGGCTACATAATGCTGGAAAACGGTATATTTCTGTTATCTCTTTCCGTTGCCAAGGAAATGCCGATGATTGTAAGTCTAGGCGTTCTCTTAGACGTATTTATTGCCGTATTTATACTTGGATTGCTTGTAAATAAAATAAATAATGTTTTCGATGAATTGAATGTATGCAAATTATGCAGATTAAAGGATTGTGAATATGATGATTGAGTCTATATTAATATTTCCGCTTATTACAAGTTTAATATTATTTTTAATAAAATCTAAAAGATTAAATAATTTAGTATTAATCGGTTATTCGGTTATTCTTCTGTATAACTCTATAATGATGAATTTAACTCTGATAAATACCGGAAAATTGCCGTATAATTCGTTTGGTGCTTATTTTAATGCTGATTCATTAAATATTTTATTTTTACTGGTACTGGCAATTATTTTTGTCGGCGTTGCAATTTACAATCAGGGTTTTATGAAAAATCCTGAAATAGGTAAAAATCAACATACTTATTATTCTATAGGAGTATTATTATTTATTTTTTCAATGGCAGGCGCCATTTTAAGTGCTAATTTGGCTCTTTCATGGGTTTTCATCGAAGCAACAACTTTAGCCAGTGCATATCTTATTTATTTCAATAAAACAAAAAATGCACTTGAAGCAACATGGAAATATGTTTTTATTTGCTCAATCGGTATAGCACTTGCTTTTGTAGGAATCATTCTCCTTTCTATCGGAACTGGCAAATATAATTCATTATTCTTTAATGAGTTATATTTAAATGCTGCTAAAATAGCTCCTTTCTGGCTTAAATTATCCTTTGTGTTTATATTAATCGGCTTTGGTACGAAAATGGGATTGGCACCTGTTCATGCATGGCTTCCTGATGCACATTCTGAAGCTCCTTCACCAATTTCAGCCTTATTATCTGCTACTCTTTTAAATTCTGCGTTTTTAATTATTCTACGGGTATACAAACTAATGGAATTATCACATGTAGGATATTATGCAAAGATTTTACTTATATCAATGGGGCTTTTATCTCTTTTTATAACCGCTATCTTCGTATTTAATATAAATAACTATAAAAGAATGCTTGCCTATTCATCCATAGAAAATATGGGAATAATCGCAATAGGAATTGCAGTTGGAGGACCTGGAATTTATGCTGCAATGCTTCATTTGATATCTCATTCACTCATTAAATCATCATTCTTTCTCACTGCCGGAAATATTTTAAAATTGTTCAAAACTAAAAAAATTAATGAAATAAACGGAATATTAAAACTTGATAAAGTAACAGGCTGGCTATGGATTGCATGTTTTCTGGGAATAGTTGGATTACCTCCGTCCCCGATATTTATTAGCGAATTTTTGCTTATAAAAGCAATGTTCGTAAAAAATCAATATGCTCTTATTATTGTATTTTCAATACTGCTAACAATAATAATGTATGGAATAGGCAAATCCATAATTAGAATGAGCTTTGGTGATATAAAAATTCCAGAAACATCGGACAATCAGCCAGTTACTAAAGATATCTCATTTGGTATGTATATGCCGCAATTAGTATTTATCGCAGTTTCATTAATACTGGGAATATATATACCGTCATGCATTAATCAATTACTCCATAATGCTGTTTTAGCAATATCTTCAGTTACATAAAATCATTTATTCATACTAACACTAAAGGAAATTAAGAATGAAATGGATAATAACTAAAAACAACAAGACAATAAACTTAAGTGAAATACCTGTATTAGATATAAATGAACTCAGGAATAAAATAATAACTCAATGCAAAGCTAACAGAAGAGTTATAGGCTTCTTTGGGTGCAATGAAAATTCTGCTGTAAGACTTTATGCGATACTTGCAAATGATTATAAATCCGAACTTCTAGTTTCTTCTGCTTATATTAAAAAAGGAAATTCTTATCCTTCAATAACAAAAGAAATTCCTTCATTTCATATGTTCGAAAGAGAACTATATGAAGAATTTGGAATTGAGCCTATCAGACATCCCTGGTTAAAACCGGTTAGATACAGCAAAAACAGATCTGATAAAACTCAAAAAATTGAGAATTATCCTTTCTTTAAAATGGAAGGGGAAGAATTGCATGAAGTTGCAGTGGGACCCATCCATGCCGGAATAATTGAGCCAGGACATTTCAGATTTATGTGCAATGGAGAAAAGGTTTATCACCTTGAAATTCAGCTTGGCTACCAACATAGAAACATGGAGCAATTGTTTGTAGAAAATGATGAATTTTCCTCTCATCTGGCAGAATCAATTGCCGGAGATACTGTTATCGGCCATTCAACAGCATATACCAATGCAATGGAGTCACTATTAAATATTGAGATTTCTGACAAGGCTGGCTTAATTAGAGTCATAACGCTTGAATTTGAAAGAATTGCAGTACATATTGGAGATATGGGTGCAATTGCAAGTGACATAGCTTATCTTATGGGTAATGCCGTCTTTGGAGCAACGAGAACACTTGTAATTAATACTCTTCTTGCAATATGCGGAAGCCGTTTCGGTAGAGGCTTAATAAGAGTTGGCGGAGTTTCATTTGATATAGATAGTGAATTAGTCAATAAAATATCCAAAACACTTGATAAAGTATCAGAAGATGTTGACAGGATGGCAAATATAATGTTTTCTTCAGCAATAGTACTATCAAGATTAGAGAAAACCGGAATAGTCAGCAAAGAAAAG
>Ga0209340_1001386_pt1 | contig 17714 bp, 24 predicted proteins | sample EPASupsiteSAE323_FD_187266 | JGI IMG/M metagenome (GOLD analysis project Ga0209340, IMG submission 187266) | Bioremediated contaminated groundwater from EPA Superfund site, New Mexico - Sample SAE3-23 (SPAdes) (version 2) | ecosystem: Environmental > Aquatic > Deep subsurface > Groundwater >... | reverse complement strand
CGACGAAGAATTGCTAAAGAATATAGACAATAAAGACGACTTTACCGATGCATTGCAAAAAGTATATGGGCCCATAAAAACTATTCTGTTTGATGAAATACAAAATTTACCAACCTGGGATCTTTATCTTAATAAGCTCCAGAGAACAGGATTCAATGTTTATATAACAGGATCTAACTCTAATCTATTAAGTACTGAATTTGCTAGTTCTTTAACAGGTAGATATAGATCAGTTGAGATATTACCGTTTAGTTTTAAAGAATATTTAAAAGCAAAAGATATAAAAAAAGAAGAGGATCTAACAATACCGTTTCAAAACATTTTGGGTCGTGGAGGATTTCCTGAATTAGTTCTTAGCACACTAGACTCCGAAGCTTACATGGAAAACCTGATATCAGCCGTTCTGTACAAAGACGTGACAAGAAGATATAAAATAAGGGAACCTAAAAAAATAGAATTAATGTTAAGCTATTTAATCTCTAATACTTGTAACAATTTAAACTATTCTAAGCTAACTAAAATTTGCGAGATGAAAGACCCTCGTACTACTAAAAAATATATAGGATATATAGAGGATAGCTATTTGTTCTATTTTTTGCATGGATTTAGTTTCAAGGTAGCCAGTTATCTATCTTCTAGCAAAAAGATATATACTGTAGACAATGGTATACTATCATATAAAAATCTTTTTAATTCTCCTAGTAATGGGGTTTTCTTTGAAAATCTTGTATTCACGGAATTGGTTAAAAAAGGATTTAAACCGAATGCCAATTTATTTTATTATAAAACCAAAACAAACAATGAGGTAGATTTCATTTTAAAAGACATATTTCACGTTTTTCAAATAATACAAGTTTGTTATGATATTTCTAATAAAAAAACAGAAGAAAGAGAAATTAGATCCTTATTGCAAGCCAGTCAAGAATTAAAATGCGACAATCTTTTAGTGATAACTAAAGATATTGATAAAGCAGAGAAGATAGACGGTAAAGTAATTGATTTTATTTCTTTTGCTAAATGGAGCTTAGCGGATAATGGGATATGAGATATAATTGCGAATAATTCAAAAGAATAGGAGACAATAATGACTCTTTGTCACTCGAATACAATAAAATAGCCCGAAACATTGTATTTCGTTGACAGGAATACAATAAAAGAGGTAAAATCAAAATAGTTAAAGATAAAAAAATGAAGAGCCATCGTCCTAACGGTCGACGCCCTTCATCGATATTATATGAATATAATATCATAAAATTATTAAAAATCAAACTTTCGTTGTAAAAAATTCAAAAATATGTTAGAATTTTAACAACAAAGGTAATAATCCATCTATGGAAAATAAAACCCAAATCATTTATGCTTTTATAGACGCCTCGAATCTTTTTTACGGAGGTAAGGATTTAGAATGAAGAGTAGATTATGAAAAATTATTTAAATACCTACGAACTAAATATAATTGTTCAAAAATAATATATTATGGCGGAGTTGAAACACATAAATTTGAATATTCCATAGTTGATTATTATAAGCCGATAGATTTAACGCAATTAACGGAACATTTAGTTAAAAAAATGCGTAATCCACACACAGAAGAAAAGGATGTTATCTTGATTGATAAACATATTAAACAAATAAAATTTTACCAGAAATTAGAATCGTTTGGATATGAGTTAAGGCTTAAACCGGTAAAAAGCTACCAAGATATTGATGGCAATCCGATTAAAAAAGCAAATTGTGATGTAGATATGACGTTTGATCTAATGAGGTTAATGGGGCAATATGATAATGCAATTATTATTTCTGGGGACGGTGATTTTATACCTGTCATTAGTTATCTAAGACATAAAGAGAGAAAAGTAAAAGTTCTTGCATATTCCGATTGCGCCTCCATAGAATTAAAACAAATGTTAGCTAGTGATTTTACAAGCTTTACTACATTAAAAAATATATTGAGATTTAATAAACATGATTAATAAAAATGGGATAGACATATAAAATGGCTACCCCTGTGTTTAGTATCTATATATTAGCAAATTTATAGATAATTGTCAATACCACCATAAAAATCGCAAATTAATTAAAAAATAAATTAAAAACTTATGAAATACATAGTTTTAAACTGAAAACTCTTTCCGGAAAGTGAAGATAAGGCTATAGAATTAGTTAATAGTATTTGTGAATCTTTTAATAAATTAGATTTAAAGATTCAGAAAAAATACAAGTTAATTCTCTGTCCTCCTAGTATTTTCATTTCCCCAATTCAAAAGTTCTTAATTGCTAAGAATTTTGAAAATATTTTAAGTTTAGGCGGGCAAAATATCTTCTATCATAACAGGGGAGCATATACAGGAGAAATCTCTCCTACTATGTTAAAATCATTTGATGTTAAATATTGTTTAGTGGGACATTCAGAACGCAGATTAATTTTTAAGGAAACAGATGAGGATATTAATAATAAAATACGTACTATTTTAAATCAAAATATCAAACCCATTTTATGTTTGGGGGAAGCTACCAGAACTAAAAAAGAAGATTTTACTAGTTTTAAAATTAAAAACAAATTATTTGATCAAATGAGTAGTGCTTTTAAGAATAATCAACCCGAAGAAATGAAAGAAGTTATTCTGTGTTATGAACCAATTTGGGCTATTAGTGCTAATGGTCCTACTTCAATGCCAGATCCAGAAGATACGGGGAAAATCATTGGAAATATTAAATTCTGAATTGAAACCAGATTCAATGAAGTTAAATTAAAAGATATTCCTGTATTATATGGGGGATCTGTTGATGGGTCTAATATTAATGAATATCTAGAAATTTCTGATGGAGTTTTGATTGGAAATGCCAGCACTAAGAAACCGGAGATTTTGAGGGTTATAAAAAATTTAATTTAATATTAATATGTTAGATCAATTCATAAAAATAGCCAGAGATTTTGCTTATAGTGAAGCAGAGAAAACAAATATGCCTCCACAAATGCATACAGATTTTGTTGTTAAAAAGGGAATAGAATTAGCTAATAAATTAGGTGCTAATATTGAAGTTGTCGAAGCCAGTATGCTTTTAATGGATTGTCTTCTTGGCCAAGCATCAAAAGAAGGAAAAGTTAAGGAACACGCTCAAATGGCCCTTGATAAAACAAATGAATTATTAGAAAAGAGTGATTTAAATGATGATATAAAAGAAAATATTAGACATTGTGTTTTGGAACATCATAGTTCTGATAAGTTCTATTCTTTGGAATCAGAAATTTGTTGTAATGCTGATTGTTATCGCTTTGCTTCTGTTAAAGGTTTTGCCATTGCTTTTAGATATATCAGAGACATGTCATTCAGTGACCTAATAACATTATTGGGGAATAAATTCGAAGAGAAGAAAGGAGCTTTATCATTGTCTATTTGTAAAGATGAATTAGAGCCAGAATATTTGATTATTTCAGAATGGTTAAATCATTTAAGAAATATATAAAAAACAAACAATTAATATGAAAAAACAAAATATTTTAATAATTCTAGCTATATTTTTAGTTTTAATCTTGATAGGTTATCTTGTTTATATAAAACAGAATTCAATTGATATTATAACAAAAGATACTACAACGACTACTAAGCTAACTACTACTACTAATCTGGTCACGACCACTACAACTATAGCAACTTCTACTACAACAATTAATAAAAATCAATTTTGCGAACTAGAAAATTGTCATGGATTAGATATAAAATGCGGGCCAAATCCACCCAGCATGTGCACGATGGAATATGCTATGGGAGATAGATGTTTGCAATATGCAAAATGTGATATTCAAAATGGTAAATGTCAACAGATATTAAATCCTCAATTTTTAGAATGTAAAGCATGCATTCAAATATGTATAAATACTGACGGTAATGACGGCGTAAACAAGTTTGAATGTGAGAGTAAATGTAAATAACAAATCAATATAAATATATAATATGGACAAAACTATTTTAATCACAGGTTCTTCTAGCGGCATTGGCAAAGCTACTGCTTTAAGATTTGCCAAAGAGGGATATAATATAATTATTAATTACCTTGATAATAAACAGGGAGCAGATGAAGTAGTTTTAGAAATTCAAAAATTAGGATCTAAAGCGATTGCTATCCAAGCTGATATTACAGAAGAAAAAGAGGCTGAAAGATTAGTTAATGAATCTCTTAAAGAATTCCAAACTATAGATATTCTAGTTAATAATGTTGGGGGATATATTGATGGGGACGAATGGAATGGGTCTTCTAATATTTGAAAAGATACTTTTAACAAGAATATCATATCTACTTTAAATGTATCTAAATTTCTAATTCCTCTATTCTTAAAAGATAAAAAAGGAATTATTATTAATATGTCTTCTCGCTATTGTGTTGATGGGCAAATTGATGCTATTGCTTATGCTGCTAGCAAGGCTGCAATTGTAAATATTACTCAATCTTATACTAAATTATTAGCTCCTTTTGGTAGGGCTAATTCTGTTTCTCCTGGTCCTGTTAAAACAGGATATTGATTAAGAGCAGAACAATCAGAAATTGATGAGAATTTAAAACAAATTCCTTTGCATAGTTTTGTTTTACCAGAAGAAGTAGCTGATATGATATATTATTTATGTTCAGATAGTGGAAGAATGATTACGGGCCAGAATTTGTTTATTGATGGAGGGTATAATTTAATTAAATAACTAATATAATAAAATATGTCTTTCGAACAACCTAAAGCATCAAATCAATACAACAAGAAAGAATTAAAGCAGTCTGCTAGATTAGCTAAGACGCTTCATGAAGAATACAAAGAGCAGCCAAAAGCCATTCCTAGATTAACTTTCCCTTTTCCCTTAAGTGAAAACCGACGTAAGGCGATTGAGATAATTAAGAAAGATAAGACAGATATAGATTTTGGGATGGAACTAATTAAAAGTAATGATTTAGTCGAGAAAGAAGCGGGACTAGAACTATTATTAAATGTAAAGAAATTTACCAAGAAACAACAAAAGGAAATCATTAATACTTTCTTCTCTAGCAAGTTATTTATGGATTACAAATTTAGACTCAATACAATTTTGCTAGATGTTCTCGGTAATTTTGATCAAGATGGCATAGAATATTTAAAAGAAATAAGAGGATTGATAACACCTATAGATCATATTGCTGCCAATCACAATGCTAATTCTACTTTTAAAATTATGACACGTTTTGTCGTTAAAGATAATTTACCATATTTAACTGAACGTGTTTCAAAAGAGGTTAATCCTTCTATTCGTTATGGAGCCACAAATCAACTACATATCTTGAAGGAAGAGGGTATACCGCTATTATCCGAATTAATTTATGATAAAGATCTTTATGTGGCTATTTCTGCTATTAGGAATATAGAGCGTTTAGGTAAAAAAGCTATTCCGATCCTAGAAGAATTTCTTAACAAAAAAGCCAAAGAATTGAAGAGCAAAGAACCAGAGGATGAGGAAAACAAACATATAATATTAACTAGACATTTTGCTGCCGATTCCTTGGTTGCTATAGGCAAGGAAGCAATACCATCTCTAAAGCGGCTAACTAATGATTCCGATACGTATGTTTGTAATTTAGCTCTCGTAAGTCTTCTTAAATTTAGTAAGAATAAAAAAGAATTTTTGGAATCAATAAAAAACAAAAAAAGACTCGAGGATCTTAAAAAGATTACAGAGAATAGTAAACCATTTTTATTACCTGGACAAAAGCCGCTATTTGCCACTAACTATCCAGAAAGATTAGTAAAAAATACAATAGAAATTCAGGAGATCGTTGAGGAATTAAAAAATAAATTTCCAGATGATTTTATTGGTATTCAAGTTTTTGGTAGCACCTCCAAGGGGTATTCAATCCCAGAAAGTGATATAGATGCTTTTGTCATATCCAAAACCCCTAAACCTTTTGAATATTACAAAGAGAAACAGACAAGTTTTAAAAAATGTGAAGGCTGAACTCAAAATATATTATGAACAGGTGATTCAAGGAGAGAGGCAGTTACTATTTATGAGATGGGGCGATTTTTCCAAGGATTGTTTTTCGGAGATCATAAGAAATTATTAGGAATACAGGCATCGATAATATCTCGTGTTGATGAGGAAATATGAGATATCATTAGACATAAATTGTTTACAGACGAAATTGATGTTGCCGACACCAAGGAACGTTTTGTTCTTGGCGCCGATCAAACAGATAAAATAGCAGTTATGTCTTCTTTGAGCAGAGTCCCTCCACCCCTTACAGAAACAAAGAGAATAATAGATAGCAGGGTTAAAAATAGTTAAAATTCTTGATTTTTTATTAAAATTAAGCTAATATATCAATATAAGATCCAAACATAAGGATCACCCTAATGTTTAGACTTTATTATCAAAATAAATACAAATTATGGAAAACAAATTAATGCAAGTTTGTACTTCTGACGGGATATATCTACATGGGTATTATATGCCAACTCAAGGCAAGAAAAATGTATTATTACATATTCATGGTTTTGAAGGTAATTTTTATGAAAACAATTTTATTTATGTTTTAGCTGATGAGTTAGAGAAAAACGATATTGGATTTTTAACTGTAAATACTAGAGGGAACGGAAGTAAAACAGATTTTAATACTAAAAGCGGGGAAATTATTCATATCGGTGGATATAACGAAATATTAGAAGAAGCTCATCTAGATATTTCTGCTTGAATTGAATTCTTAATTTCAGAAGGCTATGAGAATATTATTCTCCAGGGCCATTCTTTGGGAACATTTAAAGCAGTTAGGTATTTATTTGAAGGAAAATATGCCGATAAAATTAATAAATTGATTCTATTAGCTCCTTTTGATATGAAAACCAGCGTGGAAGTCAATAAGGCTAAAGAATGATTATCTAAAAAGACTTTTAACAGTTGAATATCCGGAGACGATTTTAGCCGTATGTTTGAATTCTGTTTCAAAGAGTACGACTTTCCAGTTTTAAACAAAATTAAAATCCCAACCAAAATCATAGTTGGATCTAAAGATGAATATTTTCATTTAAGTAATCCCGATCATCCAGAAGAAGCCATGGATATATTATTAAAGAATATTCCTAATTCTCAGGGAGTTATCATTCCAGATGCTGTTCATTCCTACAAACCACATGAAGATATTATGGCTAATGAGGTAGTTAAATTTATTAAAGAATAATCAATATATTATGAAATTACTATTTTTTGACTTAGAAACAACCGGGTTAAGTTCAATCGAGCATGGGATCCATCAGATTTCTGGTTGTATTGAAATTGACGGAGAGATTAAAGAATCTTTTAATTTTAATGTTGCCCCAAATCCACAATTAAAAATATCTGATGAAGCCCTTTTAGTATCTAATAGAACCAGAGAAGAAGTTATGTCATATCCTCCTATGAATCAAATTCATAACGAATTTATTAATTTATTGGGTAAATACGTAGATAAGTTTGATAAAACAGATAAATTCTTTTTGGTAGGATACAACAATAATTCTTTTGATAATCAATTTTTAAGAAATTGATTTTCTCAGAATAATGATAAATTCTTCGGTTCCTGATTCTGATCTAATACTTTGGATGTATTAGTTTTGGCAACTCAGAAATTACTTAAAGAAAGAGCTAATTTAATTGATTTCAGATTAGAAACAGTTTGTAAATATGTGGGGATTGAAGTTGATCCGTCTAAACTCCACGATGCTAGTTATGATATTGAATTAACCAGGGGATTATATCTAAAATGCATATAATGTATTTTCTATATATTTTAGAATGCTCTGATAAATCATTATATACAGGGATTACCGTTGATTTAGAAAGAAGAATTAAAGAACATAACGATTCTTGTTTGGGATCTAAATATACCAGAGCTCGTAGACCAGTTAAATTAGTTTTTTCTAAAAAATTTAAAACAAGATCATTAGCAACTAAAGAAGAATTGAGAATTAAGGGGTTAAAAAGAGAAGAAAAGTTAAAATTAATAAATATTAAAGGATTAAAGTAATTTCAATCCTGTACTTGCAAAAAAGATAAAAAAGGAGTAAGATATAGTTATAAAAATCAGTTAAATATTATTTTATGGTTATAAAAATAAATACGTCCAGGGTATTCAGGGCTTGTTTTATCTTTATTACCTTGATTGCCTCTGTTTTAGCAATTTTCTTTGAATTCCAAAATAATTTATATATTAAGTCGATTAATGAATTCTATTAATACAGCCGAATAAGTGCTAACTATGGTCACAACTGAAATCGTCAATAAATTAGAACAGTTTCTAAATGAGCACTCACCATTGACTAAAGAATGCCAGGTTATTTATGTTATGGTAGAATTTCGAAAACTCCTAGACCATAATAATGATTTGAAATTGAATATTTTAAGGTTCTATTGTGACTGAATTTTGCACACAAACAAAACAAGAAATAACTGAGTAATTGAACAAATAACACAAGAAGTTTATAATGAATGGTTTGATAAAGACGGAAAATTCGTTCCTAGCCACAAAACAAAAACCAGTAATTTTATTGGCGCTGATCATCTAAGAAATGAACTGGAAGAATTGTTAAGGGAAACTAAGTTGCCAATGGACTTGATCCAAAAAAATAATTGAATTAAATTTATTGGTTTGTTGAATTTTATTTTAGCAGACCAGCCAATCATATTAAATCCTTCGATGAATCATATTAAAGAAATAAGATTTAAATGCCTTAATAATGATACGGTGGCGCTTTTAATAAGTTTTGATGATAATATTACAAAAACAGATAAAACTTATCAGCGCAATATAATCAAGTGTTTAAAATATGAGCAAAGAATATTAAATAAATCTTTTTATTGTATCAAAACGTTGCCGCTTAATTCTCTGGAAATAAAAATTGCTCTTGAATCTTTTCTTATCCATGTTCGCAATATACATGATTTTCTATGCAAACCCAAAAACTATAATCATTTAGAGAACGACGTAAATTATACTGACTTTAATTTTGAAAAATCAAAACTCATTTTTCCCACGAATAATAGTATACAGCAAATTGATAAATTCTTAGCTCATATCACCAGAAAACGGATTGAAGATCCAAGTCCGAATTGGGAGGTAGATAAAATAAAAGAAACAATAGATAAAGCATTAGAAAGTTTTTTTAATCAACTAGGTAAAATAAAAGAATAAATATGCCACAAATAGATATATATAATTTCTTTATATTTGCTATTCCGGGATTTATTATGGTGCGGTCGTTTTATTATTTTACAGAATCAAAAAATGACAATCAATTTGAGTATTTTGTATTAAGCATTTTTTGAGGATTAATTTTATTTGTCTTGTGTGATATTTTTCAAAATGATCAAATATTCGCACGACTTATCAAAAATCCCTATGCGACAGCAATCACATTGTCATTTTTTGGAACTATATTAGGATGGATAGGAAGTATTGTATTTAAAACCTCATTCTTTGTAAGAGCAGATCGATGACTTAAGAATATACATTTTTAAAAATAAGATAATTCTATGAAGCACACTATTAAAAATATTGTAGAGGGGATAGAAAATAGCCCTACGAAACGTTTTATCGGATTGTTAGTTTTTTTAATTTCTGCTATTCTTGTTATTGTGAGTAGTGTTGGAACGCTAATAAATTTTTATTACCAAAAAGTTCAATGAAAACAACAAGCATACGAATTAATCAAATCTTTAGCGGCCGATGTTAACATAGGATATTTTGAATCAAGGCTTGGTGGCGCTGCCTTTATCAATGTTTCAGAAAAAACAGATATAAAAGAGTATGTTTTTATAGATAAGAATTATTACGTTGATGTGATAATCGATAAAAATGGAAAAGTTTTGATGTATTCAGTGACAACAAGAAGCAAAACTTTTAATCCCACTACTCCAGAGGGAGAAATAGTATTGGGAAAAACAAGATTTGTTAAATTAGTTATTGACGATTTCTTTGGAGAGCCGGATGAAGTAATTTCTGTTTTGGGGGCACATGACTATTTTTACACCGAAGGATATTACTGAGGAAATCCAATGAATTATCAAACCTATTATTATAGTAATAGTGACGCAGGCTATAATGATTATGATGATTATGATTTTGTGATAGGACCCGATTATATTCCTGACTATATAGAGAATGGGCAATCCAGAACATTTGAGGCATGGCTTGACGAGGCAGTAAGTGATTCGGGTCCAAAATATAAGAAAGATAAAGAAATAATGAAATTTCGGCTTAAAAATACGAATCTTATTAATACATATACCGTAACTGCCCCCTTTGTAACTATCGGTGATATAGCGGAATTTGTTCAAGAAACAAAAAGTTTTTATTTTCTTGGTCCAGATAAAAACCAAGTTAGAGTCGCACCATAATAAAAGAACTAAACAATAAAATATGCCCACCCAAGTCCTAGGAGATTTTTTAATCTCATTTAATGAAGATGGCTATGCCAGCGGTAATGAGAATATGTGAGTTAAGGAACAGGATGGTAGGGGTAATTGTTAATTTTTAAAAAATATGATAGGATTGAGAGGTTATAAACATAATAAAATTTTAAAGTATTTGACAATCAAAAACAAATAGAGCAAGCACTACCTAAGGAAAGCGGTGTTTGCAGCACATATAATAAAATTTCCGAAGCATATTCAAAAGATTTTAAAGAACCGTCTATGCATATAGATGAATTTTTAAAATTAATTCCAGAGGGTGGGAATATTTTAGATGCTGGTGCTGGTGTCGGGGTGGATTCTAATTATATGCATTCCAAGGGTTTTAAAGTTACTTCAATAGATTTTTCAGAAGGGATGTTAAAAGTGGCTAGAAACAATTTTCCTAAACTGGAATTCCTTAAACAAGACATGAGAGATATAAACTTTCCGATCAATGTTTTTGATGGGATATTATCATCCTGCAGTTTGATTCATATTCCCAAAAAAGACATGTCTAATATTTTTAAAAAATTTAATAGTATTCTTAAGAAAAATGGGATAATGTATCTTTGAATTAAAAAAGGTAAGTCGGGGGAAATGTTTATAGATGAGCCATATATTCCAGGTGAAAAATTGTTTTTAAATGTCATATCTGATATCGAGATTCGCAATTTATTAAAAAATAACCATTTTATAATAGAACAATCTTATATTGATAACAAAGAGCTTATGGTCCCTGGAACATTAGGTTTTATAAATTTAATAATCATTGCTAGAAAAATAAAAGACTTAAATGCTCTTAAAATCTCAATACCCAGACAAGATTAAAGCTTTTAAAATGGCTAATATAACAAAAACTTAAATTTACCTTATGAATACTCAAACTCTAAGAGGTTTCTTAATTTCATTTAATGAAGCTGGCTACGCCAGCGGTAATGAGAATATGTGAGTTAAAGAACCAGATGGTTCAACTTCCATAAATTACGAAAACAAAGAATTCAAAGCCCACGATAACTTCTTTGGAGGAGAGCCATATGGAGGAAGAGAAGTTATTTTTTTAATAACAAACCAATATGGATGATGGTCTATTATGGTTGAGTTATTGAAGATTTTGATAAAAATGGGGTTTATAAAGCATTAAGAAATGCTTTAAAAAATCAACCCCATGATTTTCCAGTAAGGGGACCCAAAGAAATTAATTATGAGGGATTTACATATATTAATAACTGATCTGGGGATCTTGACAGATTTTCTGGGAAAGAGAATATTTTAAAAGATGGAAAGATAGTTTACGAAGCTAACTATATCGGGGGATTAGTTGATGTAAATAAGGGGATTTAATTGTTATTTTTTTAAAAATGTGATATAGTCATATAAAATAATAGATAGATAACAATGGAACAAAATAAGACTTTTTTAAAAAAACTAATAGAAAATAATAATATGTTTTTAAAAACATACTTTCATACTCTATTGGTAATGATAGTTGGTATTTTTTTAGCTATCTTATTGTTCGGTATCGCGAAAAACACGTTTTTTGGTGCCGTATCGGATATTTTGAGTATTATAGGCGTTTCGATACTTGCTGCCCTGAGGAAAGTAATCGCCAATTGTGGTAATACGGAATTATGTAAACTATGTTTTATTTTTGGTTTTTTTGATTGAATGCTATACATACATAATATTCAATTTGAATTCAACGTTAATAATCCATTCAAATTGATTCGATTAAAATTTAAACACTAATTATGGATACCATACAAAAAGAAGGATACCAATTAAAAGAACCGTGAGTCACTATAATAGCTATAATATCTGTTATTATCGCTTTTTTAACAATAAATGGTATCTTTAAAAATCAATCTTTCATGAGAATCGCTGAACCAGATTTTTCAAAAGCAGATATACAAAAAGTTAAAAAAGATGAAGTGACTTTGAAAAAAGAAGCAGATAATATTTTTAGTGCTTTCAAGGAATTAAAATATGTGGATATTTATAGTGGCAGTATGGATACTCCAATCGGGTTAATACGGGCCTGTGAAGACAAAAAAAGAATAGCAGAAGACTGTAATAAAGAGATAGCCAAAATTACTAAAATCTTAACTACAGATCCGACGATTACTAAGGCATATCTTTATATAAAGGCAGGAGTATTAATAGATAGCTATTCATTTGGAAATTTAACTAAGAATGATTCTATATATTTTTATATTGATGATGCAAAACAATATGGCGGTCACCTTTTAAGATCACAAGCAGTATGGTCCCAAATAAATAACTCTAATATAGAATTGTTATTTGATTTATCATCGGTGCCATTTACGCATTTACCATATAAAGATTTCGTTGATCCTGATAAAATACCCAATATAATCAATGTCATCAACCAACCTGAAAAGCATTTTATTGGGGCCTTTGTTTCTACCTTAGGGTATGGAAGAATCTTCGAAATGAGGATTGGCTATAAGGGAGGTAGTATAAAAATAGACCAAAATTAATATTGACGAAAAATCGTCGTAATAGCGGGGGTTTAACCATTAATTCTATGAAAAAAATATTAGTCTATACGTTTAATAACTTTTCCTATAAAAAAGACCTACTATTTAAAGATGTTAGAATATTAAAGGAGCTAAATAAAGATATAAAGAGTTTTTGTCAGGAAATTATTATTAATCAACCCAGTTTAGTAATAGGTATTGCTAAATCGGCAAATAAGTATTCAACGATCGAGAAATACACAGTAAATAAGTTCAATAAAGATAAAAAGGTATTAATAAATACTCCTTATAGATATAAATTGGATATTCCACCTAATTTCGAAAAGCATTTCAAAATACGCACAATAGCTACAACATCTTTCTGTAACTTAACCATGTTTAAAATTAAACATTTTATTGAAGAAAATCAGTTGAATATTCCCTTTGTTTTTATACATATAACGGAAAAGGATATTAAATATTTAAAAAATGTGCTATAATACAGTCAATAAAGTTATAGAATTATTATCATGAAAATAATCAAAACTAAAGCTAAAGAAATATATACTAAAACAAAACTACCAGGCGCAGATTATGTTTTAAACCAATATGTTGGTTGCCAACATGCCTGCACTTATTGTTATGCGAAGTTTATTTGTCGTTGAAAGGATTATGGTAAATTTGGGACTTGAGTAGAAGCCAAAATAAACTCCCCAGAATTAGTCAAACTTAAAAAGATAAAAGGAGAAGTATTTATGAGCTCCATGTCAGATCCCTATCAACCTCTAGAAAAAGATTTAAAATTAACTAGACAAGTTTTAGAGAATTTAGATAAAAATACTTATTTATCTATTTTAACTAAATCAGATCTAGTTTTAAGGGATTTAGATTTATTAAAACAATTCAAAAATTTAGAAGTTGGATTTACAATAAATGATTTTGAAGGGAAAACAAAAAATTTAATGGAACCATTTGCCCCCAATTATCAGCTAAGATTAGAAGCCTTAAAGCGGCTACACAAAAAGGGAATTAAAACATATATTTTTGTTAGCCCTATTATTCCTGGATTAATTGATTTAAAAAAAATTATAGATTCAACTAGAAAATATGCAAACCATTACTGATTTGAGTTTATGAATTTAAGAGGGGCAGGGCCCGAATTTGTGGCTATGATGAAAAAAGAATATCCAGAAAATTTGAGAATATTACAAGATAAAAAAGCCATGGCTAATTTTATGGAGGAATGCGCTAAAATCATTAAAAAATCAGGAATTAAATATGCAGGGATAGAAAAGCATAATTCTTAACCCATTTTACCTAGTTATACAGGGGAATTAGTTGATGTAAATAAGAGGGCTTAATTGTTAATTTCTTAAAATTATGATATATTAAGATTAATAAAGAATTAAACCAATCATATGAACTGATTTAAAAAAGAACAAAAACCAAATGCTGAAAAAGAAAAAGTTTTCCGAGGAGCGATTGTTATCTTCCATAAAAAAATTGATGGTCAAACTCATTATTTAGTAGTAGAGAATGCCGAGACCCATAATATAACCTTTATAAGTGGCGGAGAAGAAGAAATAGATGATAATAACCTCGAACAAACAGCTAAAAGAGAGATTAAAGAAGAATTAAATCTCAATTCGGATCAATATGTTTTAAAACCAACAGATATTAAACAAGAATTTGTTTATGGCGCTAAAAAAGTAGAGAGAGCTGGCTATAAAGGCTCTAATCAAGTATTTATGGCAGAACTATTAGATATTGAAACAATCAATCATACCAATGATTTAGGAGAAACAAAATGGATGACAGCTGAGCAAGTATTATCATCATTAACTTTTGATGATTTAAAAGAGGTTTTTAGAAAAATTATAAAAGTTATTGAATAATCTCTCCACTTGAGATTTTCTTGACTTTTTTAAAAACTATGATAGTATATGTACGTAACTTATTAAGAGTGTGGGAAGGGAACTAGCCCGTTGATCCACCGACAACCTGCCTAATCAAAAAGGTAAGGTGCCAAATCTAGCCCCCATATATATGGGAAAGATAAGGTCGGCAATTACATTTTGTATTACAACCACTTTCCTTTGGGAAAGTGGTTTTTAATTAAATAAAAAAATTAAATTTTATTACTATGTCTGATGAAAAACCATTAAGTCTTTTTAAGCAATATCGAAAGATGTTTCCCTCCGAATCATATCAATTCAGGGCCGTTAACTATGCTCAAACTAACTCTCTTAAAACAGCAGAATTTGTTTCCCCAATGCATCCAGATAAAATATGTGACAGAATAGCAGATTCCATACTAGATGAATGTTTAAAACAAGATCCCGATTCAAGGGTTGCTGTTGAAGTTTTAGGAGGTCATAAAAAAATAGTAGTTATGGGAGAGATATCTACTAAAGCCAAAATAGATATTAAAGAAATTGTTGAAAAAGAAATTAATAACCCAGAATTTGAAATTTCAATTAATATTACATCCCAATCCAACGAAATATCTAAAGGAGTTGATGTTGGTGGAGCTGGAGATCAAGGAATTATGATTGGTTATGCCTGTGATGAAAACGAAGAGATGGTACCTCTTGAGTACTATTACGCTAGAAGTTTGTGTAAATTCATCTACGAACGATATCCTTATGATGGGAAAACTCAGGTAACAGTTAATAGCGAAGACAAAACCATTCATCAGGTAGTAGCTAGCTTTCAGAATGTTACTAAGAATCAATTAAGAGAAGTTTTGAAAGATTGGTTAACCAAAGAAAAAATTCAAGAGTTATCTCATATAGGATTATTCTTAAATAGTGCTGGTGATTGGACTGTTGGTGGATTTGATGCTGATACTGGATTAACTGGTAGAAAAATAGTAGTTGATTCTTATGGTCCACGTATACCAGTAGGAGGAGGATCTTTTAGCGGTAAGGATCCAACCAAGGTAGACCGATCGGGTGCTTTAATGGCAAGAAGATTAGCAGTCCAACTTTTTAATAAAAAGCAATGCAAAGAAGTGATGGTGAAAGTGAGTTATGCTATTGGAAATCCTGACCCTCTAGATGTCTGTATTAGCATTCTTCCTAAAGATGAAAAATATTGATATATTCTTTTTGATGGAGATATATGTGACTCTTTCACTCTTTGTCATATTATAAAAGGATTAGATTTAAAAAAACCTCAATACAGAGAATTATCTATGTGGGGACATTTTGGAAATGGCAATTTATGAGATAAATGTCCTGGTATTGACAATTAATAAATAAAATGTTAAAGTCTTATTGGATAACTTAAAAATTCAAAGGAGGTCTATTTTGACTTACATGGAACTTATTAATGGGCTAAGTAAGATAGCTATAATTACTTTCGTATTAACCGTAGTTGCTTCAATGGTTCGGCCTAGACTGCAAAAGTTTTTTATTGTAATAACTGTTTTATGTATCGTTGGGATGCTGACTGCTTGCTGTACGATTACTTTTAATTTTGCTGATCGGGTAGATCAGATAGAAAAAAAGATAAATAATCCCATGGTAACTCGTGGCATCAAATGTTCTGGCGGACTTAAAGAGGGAAAACCAGTTTGGAATTTCGGTTACTATAAGAAACCATTAATAGGAGAAGATGCTGTTGAATTAAGTGTCTTCAAGCCAAAAATAGTTTCTCAAGAAGAAGCAGGTAAAGTAATATATAGACATTATTACATATTACCCTCTTGCAAGTTGTTTTTTTTATTTCCAATATATTTTAAAGTGGAAACTAATGTCAATACATACATTACCGAAGACATTTGGGTGTTAGTTGACAAGAGTTGGGCTAAGGAGATGAAAAACAAGTGGCAAATAAGTTTTTCGTGGTACTAATAAGAAGACCAAAAAGAAAAACCGGTGGTTTAATATCACCGGTTTTTACATTTAATATATTTTAAAGTCAATATTTCACAAATATTTTGATTTTAACTTTATTTTATGCTAATATATATTAATGAATACATCAAGAATAAAAATAATACGCTCTAAAAGAAAAACTATTGCTCTGGTCATATCGCCAGATGCTACTCTAACTGTTAAAGCTCCAATAAGAGTATCTTTAGAATATATTGAGAGTTTAATTTTAAAAAAGAAAAGCTGAATTCAAAGAAAACAGCAAGAGATTCTTAAAAATGGAGGACCAGTTAAGAATAAAGAATTTAAGGAGGATGAGGATTTTCTTTTTTTAGGAAATATATATTCCTTAAGAATTCAAGACTGTAAAGAAATATTTTTAACAGACCATCTCTATTTCCCCAGAAAATATCTAAAGAAACCCAAAGAGAAAATAATCTCCTGATACAAGAAAGAAGCTCTAAAAATATTGTCTAAAAGAATGGATTATTATAGTCAAATAACTGGTTGAAAATTCAAATCTATCTCCATAACCAGTGCTAAACAAAGATGGGGATCTTGCAGCCATAATGGATCAATCCATTTTACCTGAAGACTAGTTATGGCTCCAATAGAAGTAGTTGATTATCTAGTAGTTCACGAATTAGCCCATATCGTAGAAAAGAACCATTCTTCAAGATTCTGAGATAAGGTTAAGAATATTTTACCGGATTACAAAGTTCAAGAAAAATGACTAAAAGACAACGGAAGGAGATTAGTGATATAGCAAGAATCAGAACCCACTCTGGATTGTCAACCCCAAGTAGAAATGTCATAGATTCTCCCCAATAGAAATGTCATAGTAGACACATTCTACCTATCTATTAATTGTAGCCGGGGTTTTGTTTATTCTTACATATGGACATGTTTTTCTCCAA
>Ga0209340_1001385_pt1 | contig 17734 bp, 20 predicted proteins | sample EPASupsiteSAE323_FD_187266 | JGI IMG/M metagenome (GOLD analysis project Ga0209340, IMG submission 187266) | Bioremediated contaminated groundwater from EPA Superfund site, New Mexico - Sample SAE3-23 (SPAdes) (version 2) | ecosystem: Environmental > Aquatic > Deep subsurface > Groundwater >... | reverse complement strand
ATCAGTTCCTGTTTTGCTTCAAAGACTTTTTCCATGTTTCATACAACCATTTGATTTTTTGTAGACAAATTTTGTAAGGGATGTTTAAAAGCCTTGGTAAATAGTGGAACTGTAAGTATCTTATAGGTCTCTTCCGGCAGGGTTCCATATGTTTCTTGTAAAAGGCTCGTAAATGGCACTTATTTCCAAATCCCTAGACGTAAAAGACATCTAAGAGACTTGTAAGTGGTGTGTAAGAGACACTTAAGAGTTATATATCAGAATTCCTTACCATTGTACAAGACAAGTAAATGGGTTGTGCGAAGGTTGGGGAACTTTCGCTTGCTTTTCGCCTAGCTGGGCCTTTATAAACCTAAAAGTTAGGCACTACAGTTAGGCACTACAAACCCGTCCACCGGAAAGCGCCCCGGCACCTCATTTTATTTGTTCCAATCCAAGTGCTTGCAGCAAGGTTTTTGGGAAAAAACATGGCCATAGCACTTTTCGCACAGACTGGGCAAAGTCCGGCACAGATGCGTTCGCTTACTGACAACGGCCGGCTTTGCGTGCAGTGCAAGGGCGGCAAATTGATGTGCGGCTTGTGGCAGTGCCCCATCCTGGACCGCATCCAAGTCATCGCCCCGCGTGCCCAGGCGCTCAAGAAGGACGTCTTCGGCCCCTCGCCACCCAACCTGTTCGTGGGAAGGGCGGGCTACCCTGAAGTCTATGCCGGCCCGCTTGTCTCATTCGACGACGAGATTTCAAGCAGCAACGCAATGCTCTGCGACGACCCGTCAAACTGGTTCGGCACTCCCATAAAAGACATCATAGGCTTCCGCTCGGGGTTTGCGCGCGGGATGCAGCGCTCAAGCGTGCGCAAGCCAACCCGCGAGATGGAGGAACTCTCTTACGCACTCCTTGCGGAGAAGCCGGTTGACATGGAAGTATCTTTTGCCAAAGTACCCACTTACCGGATTTCCTTTTCCGAAGTTGTCCAGCCAATGGGGCCTTCGGCGCCCTTTTCCAAGCTCAGGGTGACCTCCAACCCAGTTATCCCGAAAAAGACAGATTCCTTGATGGAAGAGAATTTGGACGCCAGAACAGCTGTTTCAGAGCTTTTGGAGCACGATTTCGGCTCCTATTACATACAAAAGCTCCTCTCCGCCGGGCTTTTGGGCAAAAAAGACAGAAAAAAGATGGTTCCAACCCGCTGGAGCATCACTGCCTCCGACAAGATTGTCGCTGACGACCACTTGGACAAGGTTCGTACGTTCGAAACCCTATCGGAGGTTTATGCGTACTCAAGCGAGTACCTGTGCAACCGCTTCGAAATCCTTCTTCTGCCTGGCGCGTGGGAGTTCGAGCAGTTCGAGTGCTGGACCCCCGGCACTGCCTGGAACGCCTTCGGCACAACCGCAAACGTTGCACACGAGTACGAAGGGTTCGGCGGCAGAAGCGACTATGCCAAGGAAGAGGGCGGCGGCTATTATGCCGGCCGCATCGCAGCTGCAGAGGGCCTTTTTGCCATGGGCCGACAGGCAAAGGTCATCATAATCAGGGAGATAGACGAAGGCTACGACGTTCCAGTTGGCGTGTGGGAGGTACGCGAGAACGCACGCAACGCCCTGCGCAAGGGTGCTGATGCGAAGTTCCCAACTCTCAAGGAAGCCCTGAGTTACCTTGCACCTCGGCTGAAGAACCCAATTTCGTCCTATTTGGCAAAGAGCCGCATCATGGGCCAGACGAGGCTTTCAAGCTACTTTTAGCAATGATTAAGTTCAGGGGCACTCTACGAATTAGTGGAGCAAAGACATGGCTGATACAATCGATGGTGTCGATGATGGTTCTGATGACTTTACAAGCGCCACTGCTGACGAGCCCAAAAATATCGGCACCATAGATAGTGTGGATGGCAGGCCGTCGCTACCATTTTCTGTCGCAGCCCTTGCGGTCTCTTTTGTCGTGCTTTATTTTACGCCTATTCTTGAACTTGCACTGGGCTTCGGCGGTCCGTCCATAGAGTTGGATTCGGGCATGAAGTTGCTTGTCTCGTTCTTCCTTGCTTTCGGGATAGGTATCTTCTGGGAGTATATTTTCTAGTTTAATGCCCAAAATCGGCCTTTGACCCAAGTTCCTAATAGTTGCGGTAAACCGTAAAACTCTCTTTTTTAATGTTTTTCCAAGACGCAGAAAACCCCGTTTAGGTTTTTTGGAGTGGTTGTGTCTTTTCTAGGCTTTTACAAAATTAGTAGTCGAGTCCGTAGCTATCCAGAAGCTTAGCGTTCTTCTTTTTCAAATAGTAGGCGTAGGCTCCTCCGGCCACAACTCCTGCCAGGTGTGCTGAATAGCCGATGCCACCAGCCAGGCTCAAGGTGCCCCAGAGGCTTACCAGGGTCCAGAAGAACATCATCATCCACATGGGCACCGGTACGAACGGCAGGAAAATGATTGATACTGCCAGGTTGGGTTCTAGTATGGCCAACGCTCCCGATATACCATATATGGCTCCTGAAGCGCCCAGTCCGGGGATGAATGCGCTTGGCGAAAGCAATGCGTAGCCGAGGTTGCCGAGTATTCCCGTTGCAAAGAACAGTCCCAGGAAGCGCTTTGCTCCCAGCTTGTATTCCAGGTATGGTCCGAACATATAGAGTGCGAACATGTTGAAGAAAAGGTGCGACCAGTCGCCGTGCATGAATATCGCGGTGACCAGCGTCCACGGCTGTGCGAGTACGAGGTTGGGCGTGACTGCGAACAGGTATGTGAACCAATCCCGCTCAAGCGGCGACGCTGGCGTGAACGCAAGCTGCAGGATGAAAACCAGTACGCAGGCTGCCACTAGATAGTATGAGTAAAACGTGTTCTGCTGGCCCATTGAAATCTTCAATCATTATTTGCGCTAAGCAAATAAAAGCCCGTTTGTCGCAAAACCTTCCATGGATCGTCCGCGAGTAGTGTCAGTGATTTCCAAGGTTGTAGAGGAACGCCTGCCGCCGGACGAGGAGGGGGTGCAGGTGCTCGAGTCCTACGTCCCTGCGGAAGGGAACGCTTCGCAGGCTGCGGGAACGAAGCCGCAGGCGCCCCAACAGCAGGCCGCGCCGTCGCAGTATCCGCAGGCAATGCAGCAGGAGAAGCCTGCAAGTGGCGTCTTTGGGTCGCTGTTTTCAAGAATACGTTCGCTGTTCGGACGCTAGGGCGCTATCCTGCGGCTTAGCCGCTTCCGGTCCGTGTCGGCATCCTGTCTACATGTATACCAGGATGAGTCCCAGGAGCATTACCCAGAACCAGGTGCCCCACGAGTTGGACTTGTCGTATACAAGGGCGCTTCCCCAGTATTTTCCGTATACCAGCTCGGCGTTCAGGTCCAGTCCGGGGATTCCCTTGGTGAACCAGCGCAGGGGCATCGTGAGCGCTCCCACTACGAAGTCGATGGCGACGAAGATGAAATCCAGCGCGGATTCGTAAGTCCTCATTATTTGTCACTCTTTCTGTGTAGTAACATATTGTCAAGGTGGTATTTAAGCCTTGCTTCGGCCGTCTTTTGCACCTCTTATCCGCTCGTGACGCGGCCTGACAAAGGCTTAAATTGTGCCAAAAAGTAATCGATTCGATATCTGGGCGCGCCAGTCAAGGGCATTAGGCGCACAGGGGATGTGTTTCATATGCGCAGGATGATGTGGTTCAAGGTAGGCGACACGAAGTTCCACCTACTCAAGCTGGCAGGCTCGTTTTTGATAGTCACCTTCATGCTCAAGGTAATGCAGGCGGCGTACAACATCTTCCTTACGATGGAGAAGGTGCGCGCTGCAGAGGTCAACCCGGCGCTCATTTCGCAGTTCTTCGGCTGGACCATGGGCGCAACCGCCTACCCGTCAAGCCCCGCCGCGTTCTCGATGCAGGACCTCATAGGCGTGCTTCTCACCCCGACCGCGGACTTCATGATGTGGCTAGGTTTCCTCGTAATCGCGCTGATGGTGTATCAGGCCGGCAAGTTCGTTTTCCCGGTTGAGGAGTACGAGCGCTCGGTTCCCGAGCACCACCGCCAGGCAATTGTCGAGGCGGTGCGCGCGCACCGCGAGAAGCTTGCTCGCGAGGAAGCCGCAAGGGCTACGGCTGCAAGGAAGACTTCCTACAGGCGCTGATTCTTTCCCATTTCTTTTCGTTTTTTTTAATTCAAAATAGCCTTTTTATTCCGACTCCCGTTACCTTGTACTGGTGGATTTTCATGAAATCTAGCTCTTGGATTTTTGCGGCAATATTATTGTTCGGTCTTCTGATTCCGAATGTCTCGGCAGGCAGCGTAACTGTCAAGAACGGCCTGCTCAACGTGTCCGGCAGCATGTATGCTGGGTTCGACGGCCTTTTCGTCGACTCCGTCCTGGGTCGGGTGGGAATAGGTACGCTCAACCCGCAGGCCAGGCTTGATGTCAACGGGACCTCCAGATTCAACGGGACAATGAATCTCTCAAACAACCGCATCATCGGTCTCGCAGCGCCAATCAACGAGTCGGATGCGGCGACGAAGGGATATGTCGACGCGTCAAGCACAGGTTCCCTTGGCAACGTGACTTTGAACGTGAACATGCCGCTGCAGGGCGTGTTGAACTACGACGCCCTGGCGTCAGGAGGAACCTACTACCGCAATACTATACCAATCTCGCTTCCAAAGACCGATTGCGGGGTAAAGATTACTGCCTGCTTCAGCCCGCCTGCAAAGATGGTAGTAGGCGCGGATCCGGTGTCAAGGGTTACCAAAGCGCCGATTAATGCCGGTCCAAGTGGGGTGGCCGTGGTCGGCACGGATTATTCACTTGAGTATGGCCGGCCACAACAACCCGGCCCGTACTGCGGCTCCATATACGGCGACCAGAACTATCACGGGCTGTATTGCACCTCCGCGTCGCTTTGGTGTGCGTCCTTATCCTATTGCTGCCCAACATCTTATCCCAACTACACCAGCACCGACCCGCTCTACTGCTACGCCTGCAACTCGACATACGCCAACATCGACCCCGTGAACCACATCTGCTACAACAACCCGCGTTGCTCCGCCGCATCGGCCGGGCAGACGTACATACAGTACAACGTAAACGAGAACACGTGCATCTACTGCGCGTCAGACCACCCGGTGTACGACCCGACGAGCAAGAACTGCATCAAGAACACGACCATAACCGCAAACTCAGTCGGCGGAATATGTTCGACAATCAATGCATATCTCCCGACGTCGTTCACCGACGTGACGTTCCTTAACGCCTCCGACATGCCGGTTGGTTCTACTCTGATTTCAGTTGCGTACAACTGCCCGTCGGACTAAGTGTGGGGTTAGGAAAAATAAGTGAACGGGCTTTTCCGCCCGCATTCTTTTTCTTTATTTTTATAATCAGCGTATTTCCTTGTGGTCCTTGCGCGTCTCCGTCTGGATTACCTCGGACCTGTTGGCGTTCCAAACCGAGCCGTAGCGCTCGTTGAGTTGCTCCTCGATATTCTTGCTGCGTATTATCGAGCGCGCAATCATTCCCTCGTCAATGAGCGGCGCGTCCTCGGTGACCGCAAGGTCGCCTGCAAGCCTGACAACTCCGGAAAGCTCGCGCAGCCGCAAGGTGAGCGCATCGTCAGCGGAGTCCACTTTCTTTGCGCGCCGCCGGGCTTCCTGGATTACCGCCTCGACAGCGGCAAGCGTGGCTGGTGGAATCTTGCCATCCTTCTTTATTTCCTGCGCGACGAACTGCGCAAGCTTCTGGCAGTTGGAAGGAGTGTCAGGCATCGTAGTCTGCAACAAAAGCTCGTAGCCGTTTCCGATTATGCGCGAGCGCAATGGCGGAAGAATGTAGGGGATGTCATTGATGTTTGACGCGCCCATGAGCACGAAATCGCAGGGAACGTCGTCAACCCTGACGGATGCGCCGCTTGACTGCGGGTTCCTGCCGACAATCGGGTACTTCCTTTCCTGCATCGCGGTGAGCAAAAAGCGCTGGATGTTGTGGAGCGATGAAATCTCGTCAATGAAAAGCACGCCCTCGTGCGCCTCGTGGATTGCTCCTGCGACAACTCTTGTGTACGGCGGGGTGCCTATTTGTGCGTGCCCTCCATATGGGTCGTGGCGCACGTCGCCAAGCAATTCAGTCTCCGAAGCGCCGGTTGCAACAACGAAGTTCTTGCGAGAAAGCGGTATGATGGTCTTTCTTGGGGTTTTCTTTTTCTGCATGTCGAGTTTTTCAAGCGACACCTGGTCCATCACGCGAATCTTGTCGCCAGCGCCCTCGTAGACTATGATTTCCTCTCGGCCGTCCTCGGTTGAGCGGGTGGTGTGCACGCGCGCCTTCTGGCCTGTTGGCATGTGGGGGAACAGGAGGTCTCCGAAAGGCGAGCTTTCAGTTGCGTACTTGTCCATTCCGCACGAAGGGCAGGCGCCGTCCTGGGGCCGCGAAAGCTTTCCGCACCGCTTGCACCTGTATCCAAGGCGCTCTGCCACAAAAGAGGGCACCTCGCGGGCGTCAACGACCTTTCCTTCAAGCTGCTTTGCAAGTTTCTTCTCGCGCAGAATCTGCTCCTTTGAAAGAACCTCTATAATCGGCCGCTCGGGGTTTTCCGGGTTGTGAAGGACACTGATTTCGTGCTCGGGCTTTGCAAGGCAGTAGGCGGTGGCCTGCGCAAGCATCGACTTGCCGGTGCCCGGCGGGCCCACCATCAGCACGTGCCGTCGCTGGTGCGCCGCAATCTTACAGTATTTGACCGCCTCGTCCTGGCCGATGACCTGTTCGAGCGGGTTGTGGGGGATTTCTATGTCCTCTGTGGTCTCGGCTGACAAGTAGGGAAAGTCAGATTCTGCCATATTATTAGAAGGTGCGGCAAGGCTAATAAAACAGGAGAGAAAGCAGGTCGGGAACCAGCAGGCAAAGCACCAATCCTGCAAGGATGTACGGCCCAAAGCGCGGCAAGTCCTTCTGTACCGGGAACTTGTGGATGCCTTCCTCGCGTTCGACTTTTTCCAAAATCTTGCGTTGTTCGGTTGTCAGTACGCGCTCAATTTTGTATTTCTCGACTATTTTTGCAGGAAGCAACTCCGCACTGATTATGTCTTCGTCCTCGAACTCCTTGCGCGGTATCCAGCGCAGCGCGACCTTTTCCGACACGTCCTTTTTGAAAATGACAAGGAACACCGCCGGCGCAAGAAGAAGCGAAATGAACGCGGTCTTTTGCGGCGCGATTTCAAACACGAAGTTAAGCCAGTAGATTATGAACAGCGCGGCAGCAAGCGTCGCTCCGCCCATCAGGTAGTTCGGGTGCAGCTTGCGGAAACCCGTCTTTTTGTAGAGCTTCCACGCGTAGATGTAGCCGCTTATTGCCATGCCCAAAAACGAGCACGCCAGGTATATCGAGACGAAGAACGGCAGTATTGGCTCGAAGAAAACAATTTCCTGCTGCGCAGCAAGCCCGGCTGTTGAAAACAATTGCGCCATCCCCTCTGCCGGGTAGTAGGGCAGCAGTGCCTGCAGCCCGCAGAAGAGGAGCACGTCGCCGCCTCCAAGCTGGCCCGTGCGGTAGAGTATGTAGCCGATGCCGAAAATGATCGCGGTTATCCCGATTGAGTAGAGCGCGAAGTCCCAGTCGAACATCAGCACGTTGAACAGCGTGCCCAGGCCAATCATCGAGAGCGTGAGCTTGTCGTCGATGAAGCTGGTCTTTGCGTCCTGGTATGCCGCGGCGCCGGTGCCAAGCAATGCAACTGCAATCCTGATGAGTTCAAAGTTCAATGTCCAAAACCTCAACAATTAGGGAAAGGGTGTTTTATTCTGTTGCGGCTTCCTCAAGCCCGCCTGCGGGTCTTAAGGCTTTTCTGCGGCGTTTTGTTCCAGCAAGTACTTTCGGATTTTTACGTAGTCTGCGTTGCTGTGCATCAAGGGAATCTCGGCCAGTGTATTTGGCAGTTTTTCAAATGACGTACCTTCACTGTGAGGTTCTAGCGAAAAATATAGGTGATTGAGTTGCTCTTTTTTTTCATTTGACAACCGGACGATGTGGCCTTTGATTTCCGGGGTTTCTTTGTTATCGAACGGGAAGCAGCTTTCCACGAAGAAGCGCTTTTTGGCACGGCCTTCATTTTCAATGATGTTCGCCGGCATCCTCATCTCATCCCAGCTCCCGGCATCATCTTCGAAAGGCCCTTGAGGAACCCGCGGTTGCCGCGCATGCCCTTGATCATCTTCTGCACGCGGTCGAAGTTCTCAATCATCTCGCGGATGTCGTCCATCTTCTGGCCCGAGCCCTTTGCAATCCTTTCCTGGCGCGTGCGGATCTTCATCAGCTTGGGGTCCTTGCGCTCGGCAGGGGTCATCGAGTTGATCGCGGCCTCGAACGACTTCATCTTCTCCTCGCTCTTTCCAACCATCTCCTCGGGGAGGTCGTAGGCGCCCACCATCTGCATGATTTGCTTGAGCGGACCCATCTTCTTCATCGCCTTCATCTGCGCAAGGAACGTCTCGAAGTCAAGCTTGCCATCCTCCATTGCCTTCTGGAGGTTCTCCTCCGAGGACATCTCCTTTGCCTTGGTAAGCAAAGTCTCCAGGTCAGGGAACCCGCACAGCCGCGCGACGAATTTCTTTGCGTCAAACGCCTCGAATGCTTCAGGTTTTTCTCCCGAAGCTATGAACGCAATCCTTGCTGCCTTGGATGCGGCAACCGCCGAAAGCGCGCCGCCTCCCTTTCCGCTTCCGTCCATCTTGGTGACTATAACTCCGGTCAGCCCGACCGCCTCGTCGAACTGCTTGGCCTGCTTTGCTGCCACCTGCCCGATGTCTGCGCTGATTACGAGGAACTTCTCGTCGGCCTTGATTGCCTCGTCAATATGCTTGAGCTCAACCGCAAGCTCATCGTCGAACGCGGAACGGCCTGCAGTGTCCATGATTATGACGTCGTAATTCTGGGAAAGCGTCTCCATTCCATGGCGCGCAATCCTTGCAGCGTCCTTGTGCGTGCGGTCAGCATAGAACCCGGCGTTGACCGACTTGCACACCTGCTCAAGCTGGTCTATTGCAGCTGGCCTGTGAACGTCTCCGGCAATCGCGGCGACTTTGAGTCCTTTGGATTGGTAGAGCTTGGCAAGTTTTGCAACCGTAGTGGTTTTTCCCGAACCGAATAATCCAAGGAGGAGTATTTTCTTTTTTTCAACAGTCGGCGTATACGCCTCTCCGCCCATCAGGTTGCAGAGCTCCTCGTACACCACGCGCGTGGCGTGCTCGCGGATGCTTGAGCCGGCCTGGATTTTTTCGTTGAGTATGCGCTCCTCGATTTTCTTGCACAGCGAGGACACTAGCCGCACTTCGACGTCGTTTGTGATGAGCACGCGCTGGATGTCCTTGGAGAACTCCTTTACCGCCTTCTCGTCAACAAGCGCCGCTCCTGTGATGCGCGCAAGTGCCTTCCGGATGCCCTGGCCTAGGTCCATTTAGTTCACAAAGACTGGTTTAGTGTTTACATAGTATTTTGAGACGCAAAGCAAGAAAAAGCGGCTTATTACCTGCGGAACCTTACGAACTGCGCAATAAACGGCGCCCTTTCGGTGTTGGCAATCTTGTGTTTTACGCCCGAAGGGAAGAGCGCGAAGTGTCCAGCACCAACAGTCGTTTTCTTTCCAGCAGCAGTAACCTGCGCGTGGCCGGAAACGACTATCATAAGCTCGTCTATGTTCTTATGTGTGTGCGGCTCGATCACGCCCTTTGCAGGCAGCTTGCCTATTGTCACGGCTTCAAGTTTGCTGTCCGGTATATCCGGGTTTGAAAAAATCAGTTGCCGCGGTCCTGCTCCTCCGTGGGCGGCCTCTGCGATGATGTCGTCTGCACGCCTGACAAATATTTTTTGCAGGGTTGACATCGAATCAACTTAGGAAAATATTATTCCGAGCGGCCCGAGCATCGCCTTTAGCGTCTTCTTGCTTGTCCGAAAGCCGGCGATCGCGGTCACTCCGAACACGAGGAACGACGCCGAAGTCATTGCGGGGCTCCAGGCGTAATACCACGGGATGAACACCGCAAACAGTGCGGCAAGCGGGCTTGGAAGGCCGTAGTATACGCCCTTCTCGGCCTTGGGGTCCTGCACGTTGAACCACGCCAGGCGCATCACTATGCAGATTGCGTAAAATACCGCGCACGCGACCGTGACTCCGTCAAAGATTGCGCCCGAAAGCAGTATTCCCATCAGTGCGGGGACCGCGCCGAACGAGATTGCGTCCGCAAGCGAGTCCAGCTGCAGGCCAAAGTCGTTGTCCTGCCCGGTCCAGCGCGCGACCTTGCCGTCCAAAAAGTCGGCAACTATTGCCAATACGATGAGTGCGGGCGCCCAGGCAATCCCCTGCAGCGAGAGCACTATTGCGAGTATCCCGAAAGCTACGCTTGCGAACGTGAACGCGTCCTTAAGCCCAAGTTCCCCAAATTTCCTGTTAAGTAATGTCATAAATTGTAGAAGAATTCGGCGGTAATAAACCTGACGAAGAACCGTTTCTGGGGAGTCTGGCGTCGTGTTGGCTGCAAGGTCCGCCGCCGCCCCCGCAACGGAACGGAGGCGCTTTCTAATCGGGTTTTATTGGTTGCTAAACACTATTGTAAATCACCGTATTTTAGGGCCTGTAACTCAGCTTGGTCCAGAGTGCCAGTCTTATATGACGCCAAAGCCCCCTAGGGGGACTATGGTTCTAGGCGAACTGGAAGTTCGTGGGTTCAAATCCCACCAGGCCCATACCCTTTTTTCAATGTCTTGACCGTAAGGAATAGAGTGCATCCGATGAAACGAAAAGCATCATCACAGTCGTCATTCGAGGACTCTGCGGCAAGAAAGCGCATTGACGTCCTGCTTTCCCTTTCCAAGGCAGCCTACCTTGAGGGCGAGCAGAAGCTCTCGGTGCGCTACGTTTCCTTGGCGCGAAAAATCGCGATGCGCCACAGGCTCAAGATTGGCGTCGAATCCTTCTGCAAGCACTGCAACCAAACGTTCTGCAGGCAGGGCGTCACGCACAAGGTGCGCATAATCGCAGGCAAGCCATACCGCGTGTGCGCAAGCTGCGGGAAGCGGCGGATGGCAGGAAAGGCAACGGCGGTGAAAAAAGTTTGATTGCTGCAAGAGAAGCTTTTCCGCTCCTGGCAGTCTTTTTTGCCGCCGCATTTTCAGCATTTGTCCCGTTTGTTTCTGCGCAATCTGCCGAAAGCATAGGTTCCTCGGTTGTCGCTGCGCGTCTGGAGTATTCCATTGTCGTGCCAGCAGCCGTGACTGGCGCGGTGTTCTCAACGTATGTGTTCGGGAACTTTTCTGCACAGTCTGCCGCATTCAATTCGTCGGGTGCGTACGCCCTTTCAACTGACGATTATGGCAACTCGGTGCTTTCATTCCCCTACAAGCCCGTTCCCAACGAGGCGAACAAGATTGTCATTGACGCGTTGGTGAACGTCTCATACGACCCTTCGCATTCCAATTTCGAGACCGTGGCCGCATCGGGCGCAGACTACCTTTCCCAAAGCAAGCTCGTAGTCGTCGATTCGCAGGCCGAGGGGCTTGCATCTTCGATAACGCAGAATGCGTCTGGTGCAGAAGAGGCGCTTGTTGCGCTTTCATCCTGGGTCTACGAGAACATAGTCTACGATTCCAAGTACAAAGACACCGCGCTGGACTCGACGGCAACCCTTGCCGCGGGCAGGGGAACGTGCGACGAGAAGGCGCATCTTCTTGAGGCCCTGTTGCGGGCCAAAAAAATCCCCGCAAGGCACGTGGTGGGCTTTGCGTATTCCGGTGAGGCGTGGGAGCCGCACGCATGGGCAGAGGCCGCAGTCAACGGCGTGTGGGTTCCTGCCGACCCGACGTTCAACGAGCTTTTCTTCATAGATGCCTCGCACCTACGCCTTGCTGTTGGCCGCGACCAGGAGGATACAAAGTACTCGCTTAAGGCGACCGGCACAAGCAACCTTTCAGGCACAACCGTTGGCGCCGCAACCTCGTTTTCATTCGTTTCGCAATCAGACTATACGCAGTTCTTTTCCCTTTCCGCATCGTTTCCATCCGGAGCATACGGCGCGTCCCAAACCGCAGAAATAAACGCAACTGCACGCAACCTGCTTTCGCGCACAATTGCAGTCCCGGTTTCGCTTTCGCTGCACTCCGACTTCTCGACTCCGAGCCAAAAGGAGCAGGTTTTGCTGCTGCCTGCAGGTTCGCAGGCAACTGCGTCCTGGGTTGCGGTGTACCCTTCCAAAGTTTCGGGCGGGTATTCCTACAATTACTCTTCCACTGTGTCCGCCTACGGCGTCGAGCGCACCGGCCACCTTATCGTGTCGCAGAGCGACCCTGGCCAGGCGCGGTCAGTGGTTGCCATTGAAAACTTCGCCGCAAGGACGCTTTCGGACGGCATCCAGCTTTACTTCTGGCTGCGCAACACCGGAAGCAAGCCCGTGTCGGACGCAAAGGTATCTCTTTCGGTTTCGGACTCGTCTTTCTCAAAGGCCGTCAGTTATCTTGCGGTTGGCGACACCGTTCGCATCGAGTTCCTGGTCCCGTACGCGCTTGCGGCAAGCCCGGACGCGCTTGAGGCGAACCTTTCGGTAGACCTTGGGGACTCAACGGCTTCCCGCGAAATAACCGTGAACCTTTCAGGCGGCCAGGCGGTAAAGCCCGCATATGGGCAACTTGGGGCCGACGTGTCCAACATCCTTTCGTCGCCCCAGTTTGCCCTTTCTGCGGTTGCGGTGATTTTGGCTGCACTGGTTCTTGCGCTTGTTGCGAAAAGGAAACGCCGGCGCTAGCCTGGCTTTGGCCGTCCGGGAGCACGTTGCAGGTATGGCTTATTTATAGCGCCGAGCAGTTAGTATTTTTGTCAGTCTTATGGCAAACTTACGCGGTCAGGGCGCATTCGAATACCTTCTCATCATAGGCGGCAGCGTGCTCGTTGCAGCAATCGTCATAATGATAGTACAGGGCTCCGCAGGCCAGGCCAACGGCGCCATAACTGACCAGACGCACAGCTTCGTTGACTTCATCCAGAATATGAGCAACGTGACTGGCTGAGACGGGCGTTCCCGCCGTGCGGCTGCAGGGGGCTTGTTTTAACCCCACAGCAATCGTTTTAACCTTTCTTTTCGCAATTATTCTTCCAAACAATCAGATGCAGCCGTAGTCCAGAGGTCTTATCTCTTCGGGGCTTTGGCCGGACAACCTGGAGCCGCCGAATTTTGTATTGGATATCCATCCAGCACTTTATCGGTTTGGCGGGCACTAGGACGTGAGGTTGCCAATCTCGAAACCCGGGTTCAAATCCCGGCGGCTGCATTCTCTTCTTTTATTTCCTTTCCAGATAGCATAGCGTTATTTTTCTATCCGTCCTAATTTCGTTATGGGAAATAATGCTCCTGCACATCCGTTATCCGAGTTTGTGAACGCCATCCAGAAAAAGAAGATGGCCGAGCTTTGGGACAGCAATGCAGATGAAATTTGGGAAAAAGTTTAGGCGGGCGTTTGTCGCCATTGTTTTTGTTATCCTCCGAGCGTGACGTCCTGTTTCTGGTACCATTCCAGCGCTTCGAAGAAGTGTTCCGGCGAAAAGTCCGGCCAGCATTTGTCCACCACGAAAAAGTCTGCGTAAATGGACTGCACTGGCAGAAAGCCGCTCAATCGCATTCTTCCGCCCCAGCGTATTATCAGGTCCACCCTGGGCACTTCCGCTGACTTGATGTTGCTTACAATGTTCTTTTGCTTCGGGTCGGCGTTCTTGAGTTGATTTAAGTCCCACTCCCAGTCGTAGTTGACAAGAAAGTTCACCTTGATCCCGCCCTTTCCGAACTTCTTTCGGGTCGTGTAGGGACGCAGTTCCTCCGGAAACACCGCAGACTCGCGGTTGCCGACCACCAGCAGCTCCGCGTCCTCTTTTGAAAGGATTCTCACGCCCTTGATGCACGCGTCGATGAACGCCTTTTTCTGTTCAGGCGGACGCTTGGCGTTGTCAGCGGTAAAGCCGTAGAAAGTGATTTCCTTGATTCCAGCCTGCTTACAAAGCCGAAACAGGGCAAGTCCCGGGTCAAGGCCCTTTTCGTAGCCTTTCTCCTTTTGCAGCCCGCGGGATTTCGCCCACCGCCGGTTCCCGTCGGGAATGATGCCGATGTGGCTTGGCAACCTGGTCATTTTCGCAATCCGATTTCTCACATTGCATCAAATGATATTCTGCAATAGTGTTTAGAACCCTGCCGGAAATCGCACGTTAAAACGGCAAATTCTGTTTCCTTGGACTTATCTTAGCAACCCTGGTGCGAACAGCATCAGGAATCCAAGTATGAACAGAATCGTCCCTCCCACTATCTTGGAGAACCCGGCATAGCGCTGCGTGAAGTCCGTGCTGGAGAGCGCGAACGCGGCAACGCAGAAGATTATGATGTCGTCAAGCATGTAGAACAAGTCGTAGAGCAGGATGTAGCCATAATGCTCAAAGCCGTTCAGGTCGGAAAGGGCAAGCACTTGCGTAAACACCGCCGGTATTCCTGCTGAGCACATGAATTCCACGGCGTTAATCGCAAACGCAAGACCGACTATGGCGAGCATGGTCGAGATGGTAAGCGGCGAGGTTATGATTTCCTGTATCCTGTCTGCCTGCTTCCCTTTTTCTTCCTCGTCACCAATCTTGCACACAGGCCTTCCTTTGGTCTGGAAGTATTCGCGAACCGCAAGTATCCCGCTTCCAAGCGCAATCAGGCCGATGATTATCATTATCGGACGCAGGTAGCCAACTAGCAGGAACAGGTTGAGCCACGCGGTCATGAACAGGAAGTAAAGCGCGCCGGATGCGAACAGGAACGTTCCGACTATGAGCCACATCCTTTTCTTGTCGTTGAGTTCCATCACAAGCGCAATCAGGTACGCGAGCACCCACATTGCGCACGGGTTGAATCCGTCAACGAGGCCGAGGATTATCGAAAGCGCCGGCAGCGACATCTCGCGCAAATTGGTTTTTCCAATATATGGGATGTCGAGCGTGAACCTGCCATCGTCAACAGTTGTGTTGTCAGCAGGCTGGGGGTTCTTTGAGGCGTAGTCTGCAAGCATCGCCTTTAGTTGTATTCCTGTAGTTGTCTTTGACTCGTAGCCAAGTATGTATTTGTTCCCAACGAACGTCATTGGCACTCGAAGGTTGTCGCCTTCCATGCCGTGGTCCTTCATCATCTGCGACATGATTTGGGCTTCGGAGGTCTTGGAGATGTCGTGCTGTATCCACGTGACTTGTGGGTATTCCGTCATCAGTTCGGCGTTGAACGGCTTCTGTTCTGCGCAATGCGGGCAAGTGGGTAGGTAGAAGAAGTGTACTGTCAGGTTCTCCGTGCACGTGCCGTTAACATTAGGTGTGGTAGTAACTGGCATCTGCGCCTGCTCAAAAGCAAGCAGCATGAAGCCGATTACTGCCAAGGCTATGAACAGGTTGCGGTTGAATGGTATTGAAAGGAAACCCTTTGCGCCGTCTATCATCATGATCTACCTTTTTTCTCCATTTTTAATGCCTTAACTGTTTTTTACACGTTCGTAGTTGGTGCGTTTCTTACCATTCCGAAATGTCGTGCAGTATTCTCCGCGCCTTTTCTGTTATTGAGTAAATGCGCTTGGCGCCGTTGCACCTGACTTTCACAAGCCCTGCGCAAAGAAGCTTCGACAGGTGCTGTGATACTGCGGGCTGGCTCTTTCCGGGGCACTTAAGCCTACAAGCGCAGAACTCGCCCTTTGCAATCCTCTGCAGAAGCGAAAGCCTTGTGGGGTCGGAGACCGCCTTCAGGGTCTTGGTTTTAGTGTCCACTAATATAAGAAAACGCTTATATTATTAAACGGATTCGGTTGTGGCGGCTGCAGCCGCTCCTGCGAAAGTCAAAAAAACTCGTCTATCTTCTTCTGCTGCTTGTCAAAGGAAGTTCCCGCAAAAGCGGCGTCTTTGTCGCCCCTGTCAATGCTTTTTTTGAGCTCGCGCATGTTCTCGTGCATCTGCCTTTCCTTGCGCTTTGCAATCCACAGGAACGCCTCGTCCTTGGTGCCGCGGGTTACCAGCATCATCACGTTTCCCGCACGCACGCGTCCTGCGCGGCCCCGGCGTTGGATGAGCCGGATTTCGGAAGGCACGGACTCGTAGAAAACCACCAAGTCTACCCGCGGGATGTCGAGTCCTTCCTCGCCAATCGAGGTGCTGACCAGGACGTTGTAGTCTCCTGCCCTGAATTTTTCAAGGGTCTCGTGCTGCTTTTTCTGGCTCATCCCGTCGTTTGACTTGCCGACGAAAGCAGCTGCACGGATGTTGGGGTTTGCCTTGATTTCCTCCAGTATGGATTCTACCGAATGCCGGTAGTGCGCGAACACGATTGCGGACTGGCCCTTTGAGGCAATCTCCTCAAGTATCGCCCTCAATTTTCCCATCTTGGGGTGGTTGAGTCCCTTCAGAAGCGCAAGGTCCGCAGTTGACCTGACTGTTGTAAACCGTGGGTCGAGCATGAGCTCGCGTATTGCCTTGGTCTTCTTCTCCCTTCCAGTAAGCGAGTCGAGGAAGCGCTTGAGCGAGTTTATTCCCTCGGCTTCAAGCAGGTCGATTGCGTGCAGTATGTTCATCGCCTTTGCCTGCAGGCTCAGTCCGCGATAGGCGTTTGTGTTTCCTTTCGCAAGCTCGGCCAAAAGAAGGGTGCGCATCTCCAGGATTTCGTGCTTGTCAATGGAAATCGCTGCGGACTTTGCAAGCCCCATCTTCTTGAGCTCCTTGAGCACGTCCGAAAGCAGCTCCCGCAAAACTTGCGAGATTTCCTTCTGCTCGGGGTACATGTCCACGAAAGTCTTGTCAACGTCCAAGTCCTTGGAGTACGCCTCGACGTTCTTTTCCTCGCCCGTAACCACCTCGATGTTCTTGATGTTGAGATTCGAGCAAATCTCGGCTACTTTTTCCTTGTCCGCTGATGGTGATGCGGTCAGGCCGAGCAGCAGGCAGGACGGGTTCTGCACAGTCGCCTGCTTTGCAATGAATGAATAGGCGTAGTTCTTGACTGCGTGGTGTACTTCGTCGAACACAATAAGCTTGAAGCCCTTCAGGCCGACCTTTCCTGTAAGGATGTCGTGTTCCACAGTCTGCGGTGTAGAGCAGAAGAACTTGCGTTCCTTCCACAGCGCCTCGCGCTTTGACGGCGCGGTTTCTCCTGTGAGCACGCACGACTCCTCGTCAGAGATGTCAAGAGTCTCCAGGAGTACGCGCTCCTGCTGGATTGCCAGTGGCTTGGTGGGAGTAAGGAACAGGTACTTGCCGGGCTTGGCCATTGCGTTTACGGCCATCGCACTTTCCGCCGCCTTCCTTGCAGCATCCCGTTCAATGAACAGCATCCGCGCAATCACAAGAACTGCAACGAACGTCTTTCCCAGAGCAGTAGGCATCACAACAAGCGTGTTGCCCTTCTCCAACGCAGTCTTTGCAGCTGCAAGCTGGTATTGCCGCAGCTGGACCGAATCGGCGTTCTTCAGCGACAGGCCTGCAGCGACTTGGTTGTCCATTGAAAGATTACACTGTTTTTAGAATTATCTATTGTTGCCTACCCTCTTTCCGGCCTTGTTTATGCGGCCAAATCGCCGCCCAGCCCTTCCGCAAAATTAAATAATAAGCGTTTATACAGTACCTTTCAACTAACGGAGGTCGTTTAAGATGGGTGACGTTCCTTTGGCGCCAGTAGAGCGCCTCATTCGCAAAGCCGGCGCAGAGCGCGTGTCCGAGGATGCCTCG
>Ga0209340_1001384_pt1 | contig 17737 bp, 16 predicted proteins | sample EPASupsiteSAE323_FD_187266 | JGI IMG/M metagenome (GOLD analysis project Ga0209340, IMG submission 187266) | Bioremediated contaminated groundwater from EPA Superfund site, New Mexico - Sample SAE3-23 (SPAdes) (version 2) | ecosystem: Environmental > Aquatic > Deep subsurface > Groundwater >... | reverse complement strand
CGGAGTCTCCGACCCGGCGCTCGCGGTATGCGCTCTGGGAAAAGTGAGCATCCCCATGCGCGGCGCCAAAGCCTCCCTCAATGTCGCGGTTGCCTTCGGAATCCTCGCCCATCGATGGGCAGGCGCCTGACATTTCAAGTGACTGGCATTTCGAGCGGGCTGGCATTTCGAGTATGCCCGCGAGGAATCGTTTGACCTCGGCCATAACCTGAAGTACAATGATAGAACCAACATAACCCCACAAGGGAGGCAACATGGCCAAAGTAGAACTCAAGAAAGTCGGCAAGGTGTACGAGGGCAACGTCCGCGCGGTTGAGGACACCAACATCACCATCCATGACAAGGAATTCGTGGTATTCGTCGGGCCTTCCGGCTGCGGCAAGTCCACGACCCTGCGCATGATCGCCGGTCTCGAAGACATCACCGAAGGCGAGATCTTCATCGACGGCAAGCTCGTCAATGATGTTCCGCCCAAGGATCGCGACATCGCGATGGTGTTCCAGAACTACGCCCTGTATCCGCACATGACCGTGTACGACAACATGGCGTTCGGTCTCAAGATCCGCAAAATTCCCAAAGACCAGATCGAAAAGCGCGTCAGGGAAGCCGCCCGCATCCTCGACATCGAGAAACTGCTCGAACGCAGGCCCAAAGCCCTTTCGGGCGGCCAGCGCCAGCGCGTCGCGGTCGGCCGCGCCATCGTGCGCAATCCCAAAGTATTCCTCTTCGACGAACCGCTCTCCAACCTCGACGCCAAGCTCCGCGTCCAGATGCGCGCCGAGCTCATCGAGCTGCACGATCGCCTCCAGGCCACCATGATCTACGTCACCCACGACCAGGTCGAGGCCATGACCATGGGCGACAAAATCGTTGTCATGAAGGACGGCAAAGTCCAGCAGATCGGCTCGCCGCTCTACATGTACAACAACCCCATCAACAAATTCGTCGCCGGTTTCATCGGCTCTCCCCCCATGAATTTCCTCACCGTCAAAGTGGTGGAACAGGGCGGACAGATCCTCATCGACGAAGGCTCTTTCAAGCTCAGCCCGGATGCGAATCATGTCGAACTCCTGAAACCCTACGTCGGCAAGGAAGTTTCCTTCGGCATCCGCCCCGAAGATCTCGATGTCGCCAACCAGCTGCTCGAGATCGGAGTGATCAAGGCCACGGTAACGGTCGTCGAGCCTCTCGGCGCGGAAATCCACCTCCAGGCAACCACGCCCACCCAGGGCATGGTCGCGCGCATCGATCCGCACCATCTTTACAAGCATGGCGATCAGATCGTCTTCGAGCCCGTCATGGCCAAGGCCAGGTATTTCGACCGGGAAACCGAAAAGTCCATCCTTCCCGTGAAGTGGGACGAACAGACAGAGTAATTCCGGCTTGGTGCGCCTCGGCCGGCAACGGTCGAAGTGCGCATCCATGAAAATAAAAAGGGTGCCCCTTTTTGAACTGCCCCCCTGGAAATAGACACTTCCAGGGGGGCAGTTCACTAGGGTGCCCTTTTTCGTATGCCAGAAGCACGAAACTCAGGCGCGCCCCGAATATCGAGTTGCTCCTGCGCTCCGGCGGGTATAAAATCGCACCGGTAATTGCAACTGGAAATCGCAGAGTCAGGGGGTGCTTCATGATTGGGAAAAAAAGAATGAAATTCGCGATTCTCGCGCTCGCGGTTCTCGCATGCGCGATTCCGGCCCAGGCGCAGGGCAGGGACACTTACGCGAGCGTAGGCTTCATGGGCATCAGCCCCAACCTGACCGACACGATGGCCGATTTCCAGGTGGACGACATGCTGTACGGCGGCACCGTCGCCTTCGCCGTCAGCCCCTGGTTCACCTTGAGCGCGGATGTGCTGTGGCTGGGCGATATCTATTACGGACCCGGCAGCGGGACAATCACCGCAGGCCCCTCGTCCTGGACTTCCCTCGTCGAATCGGGCAACGCGTCTGGCGCCAAGGCCGACTGGACCTATTTCGAGTCCCTCATCTATGCGCCCCTGTCCTTCAATCTCACCATTCCCCTGGGCTTCGTGAAGCCGTACATCGGTGCCGGGCCCGCGTTCTATTTCCATTTTCCGTCCAACGTCGACGACGCGAGTTTCAGCGCATACCTGGATGATCGCTACGGAGCCGGCGCCAGGATCAAGACGGGCCTGACGGCGCGTGCCGGGCTCGACATCATCATCGCCGATTCGTTTTCCATCGGCGCTGGCTACATCGTGAGGGAGGATATTCCTGCCCTGCTGTTCGAGCATGTGGGCGACACGGAATTCTACCTCGAAAACGGATATGCATTCGTCTCGGCCAAGGTGATCATGCGTTGAGCGGGCCCGAGCCCGGATTCGCCCACGTCGCGAGCGCGGGCGGGAGGCCTTTTCCGCGATCCTATCCCGTCATGCCGGGGCTCTATGCGGGCGAATGGCCCGGCGACGGGGATCGCGGCCGCGCAGCCGAAAAATTGTCCGGGCTCCTGCGCTGTGGCGTGGACCGCATCATACGGCTGACCGAAGATCGGGAAACCGGATTGAGGTCCGGACAGAAGCCGCCTTACGATAAGGCGCTGACCGCGCTTGCGGCCACACAGGGGCGCCGCGTACGCATCGAGTCACAACCGATCCCCGATTACGGCGTGCCCGATGCACCGACCATGCGCGCGATCGTCAAAATCGTCCGCGCCGCTCTCGATACGGGTGAAACCGTATTCATTCACTGCTGGGGCGGACGCGGGCGCACGGGGACTGTCGTCGCCTGCCTGTTGCGCGAATTCCGCGGCCTCTCGGGCGACGAAGCCCTGGCCGAGCTTGTCCGTCTGCGCGCGGATACGCCCGACGCCGCCGCGCCATCGCCCGAAACGGAAGAGCAGCGCGAGTTCGTGCGGAACTGGGAAAATGCGCCAGAATGAAGGATGTCCTGAAAGGCGGCTGGGGAAAAGCAGCGAAAAATCGCTTGACCATCGCTGACAGGGACACCCGGTGTCTCGCTCTTTGCCGTACAATTACTTAAAAACGGAAGGCGGAGGTGTCCCCGTGAGCCAGACGGAGCGAATCTTTTTCATCGATCGCACCATCAGGGAACACGGGGGCGTTGCCGCCCCATGCATCGCCGCACGGTTCGAAATCTGTGACCGCCAGGCCAAGCGCGACATCGAATACATGCGCGACAGACTGGAAGCGCCCATCGTATGGGCAGCCTCCCGTCACAGATACGAATACTCCGAACCCTGGGAAAGCCTGCACTCGGCCGACGAAAAATCGCTTTTCGCCTTCGCTTTCCTCAGAGCCATCCTCACCGAATACGTCTACGTTCCCGTCGTATCCGATGAGATCCTCACCCTGCTCGAGGAGAGGATCGCGGGCCGCTATGCGCGCATCGCGGGCAAGGTGCGCTATGAACTGCCCGACCTGGAACCGATCGACGGCGAGGTTGCCTACACCCTCTGCCAGGCCCTTCTGGACAGTTCGGCGCTCGACATCGACTATACCGACGCGAAGGGCGAGGTGAGCGCCCGCTCGATCCTTCCGGCGCGGCTCGTGAATTATTCAGGCAAATGGTACTGCGTCGCTCTCGATTCGAAGTCGGGCGAACTCAGGACATTCGCCGCGTCGCGCATACGTGGCGCACAACGCAAGAACCGCGCGGGCGACGCGGCGGCCGCCAGCGCGGACAGTGCCGATCCTGCAGAATTCGCTCTTTCCGCCCTCCCTCCGGAAGCGGAAATCGACCGTTTCCTTTCTTCTTCCTACGGCATCTTCAAGGGTGAGCCCATCGGCCGCGCCACGTTGCGCTTTTACGGCGGTGCCGCCCGCGCCGTGCGCGAACAGGTCTGGCATCACGAGCAGACACTCCGTGACGCAATCGCGCCGGACGGTCAGGCCGCCCTCGACTTGAGCCTTCCCGTCCACGACTGGACCGAGCTTTTGGGCCGCGCGCTGCGATGCGGCGCCAATTGCGAGGTGATGGAACCGCCGGAATTCAGGGCAAAATGGGTGGAGGAGATCGGGAGGATGGGGGAGTTGGCGGGAAACAGGCTGTTTCCTGATGTAAATGTTATTTATGCCCACAACCATGACCTTGTGGTACAATGAGATAAAGGAATCAGGATATGGTCCATAGCCCTTTCGAACCTTACGACGATCTTCCGCTTCTGCCTCCCGGCGTCGATATCGAAACGAAGGCGGTGCTCAAGCGTGCTATGTCAGCTTCCCGGGCGTTGGCTGGTGGGGATTCTTTTGGGCGAGAAGGCAGGGCACGAACTGATCTACCGAAGCGAGGCGCTCCTGAAGGTCTTGACCCCATGGCATGTCGATATCTTCTCGTTTTTTCGACACATTGTCATGACGTGTCGATAGCGCCGACATTTCTCGGCCAGCGCTTATGATATGGGAGTGAACATGAATACATATCAAGTACAGATGGAAATTTCTGGTAGCACCGCAATGTGGACACGACCGGATACCGGAGACTGTCCAGTCTCCTATCCAGCTCCAACTTATTCGGCGGTGAAAGGGATATTCGAATCAATTTTATGGGGACCGGCTATCCAAGTAATCCCGACAAAAGTCGAGATTTGCGCTCCATTACAATATCACACATACCACACGAATTATGGCGGGCCACTACGAAAGGCCAAGATCATGGAAACAGGCGGTAGTTTTCAATTACTGGCTACGGTATTAATTGATGTGAGATATCGACTTTATGCTGAAGTCAGTTCGATCCCAAAAACTCAAAAAGAAAAAATTCCCGATGTAGCTCGACGATGGGATTCGATGACAACCTCCCCTGGGCACGCGTATCAAGAAATATTCAACAGACGGTTAAAGCGAGGACAATGTTTTACGGTTCCATGCTTAGGTTGGAAAGAATTCGGACCCAGCTACTTCGGGCCCTTTTGTGCCATGACACAAGTGCAAACAAGCATTAATGCTATTATTCCTTCAATGCTGCGCGAAGTTTTTTCTAAAGGTTATGCCACGGAATCTTCTTTTGCTTATGACCAAGACGTGAAAATAGAAAACGGTGTTCTTGAGTTTGCAAGGAAGGAGATTCTAAATGCTGAATGAATTGTGCCAGTTGGCGGATGCATTGGAAAAAGCAGAAATAACCCCTAAGGAATGGTTTCCTCAGCTAAAGCCACTCCCTAAAGTGACAAAGAAAAAGCCCTGTTATCGAATCGCTATAAATGAAGATGGTTCTATTCACTCAATTGATACAATAGACGAACAATTAGTAGTCAATTTGCTCAAATGGGAGCCTAATCTTGGAAATTCATTTCCTGGAATGAATCTGCAATCGCTTTATTTATTAACTAAGCAAGAGCAGCTGAAAAAAATAGAGGAATGGCATAATGGTAAGACCCCTGTTGATATAGGGATTTTAAAAACGTGGTGTGCCGAAGGTGAAAATAAATGGGATCTTATTGAACCTAGAAAAGCATCATGCTTTTCTAATAAACTTTCTAAGTGCCTAGGAGAGATACCTGCCAAGGTTCTTATGCTCATTCAATCCGAAGGAGACACTGAGGCAAAAAGGAACTTTGAAAAACTGATCTCAAGAGTGTCCCGCTATTTGCCGAATCCAATTCGAGGGAAGTCCATTGCAGTTGATAAATATAATCTGAGCTTTCGTGAAGTACTAGAAAAGTTCATATGGGAATCTCTTATCAACCAAGGCGCTGCAAAAACTCTGCTTCCAATTTTGGTAAGCGATAAGAAGCCAAGCGATCCACAAAGCAATATATCTATTTATTTAGATATTCCTGACTATGACGATTGGCCAATATCTAGTGAAGAAGCCACGAATTTTTTAAATTTGACTTTTTTAAACAGCAAGTCTTTTGAACATCAATCTGAAAAATGTTCAGTAGATGCATTTGGAAACGAGTTAGTTGATTGGAAAAAAACTTTACCAGACGTCTCTTTATCTTATCTAGGAAAAGTTGGATTGCGCTCTATGAACCATGAATCCCCATGTCAGTACCGATATGGCACTATTGATGCTGTTTCTTTTCCTATTGGGTTTGCTAGTCGAAAACGAGCTAAAGGAGCACTCGAATGGCTTCGCAATAAATCCTTAGAAGGAAAAACATGGGGCCGTGCCGATGGGAATGAGCTAATATTTGCATATCCGTCTATTCTACCAAAAGTACCTATAAGTCTAGCCTCAGTATTTGGAGCGCAAAAAATAGATGATTCTGAAGTGAAATTTTTCAAGCTCGCCGAAAGCGTCATTTCATCATTGAAAGGAATAGCAAAAGACCTTAATTGTCTTCAACTTAATGTTTTTTCGTTAAAAAAAATGGATAAATCGAGCAAAAAAACTAAAGTTGTATTTTATAGAAATTATTCTGCTCAACGACTAACTACAGCAGCAATGGACTGGCAAGATGGATGCACAAATGTTCCAGAAGTAGATATTTTCATGTTGGAAAAAAAAGAAGATACGCCCCAAAAAGCTGATTTGCAAGTACCATTCCCATTGGATATTGCGAAAATTGCCAATTCTTCGTGGAAGTATGATGGAGTTAAAAAACAGCTGATAAGCGACAGTATTCCAATATTTCAACCAGCAAGTGGTATTGAGCTTCTTCTCGAAGAAAATATTCGAACGCTTCCAATGGTTAGGATTATGCTAAATAGATTTATAGATAACTCAAAGCAATTATTGCTTCATCTAGGAGAAGCAGGTACACGAAAAAAAGTTCTTGTTTTAAGTTCAAATTCTGAAAACTCATATAAGTTATGGATTCCTGCGTTTATTGGCCTTTTGCTCAATAAAATAGGTATAAGAAAGGAGATTTATATGTCAAAAGCAGCATTTCTTACTGGCCGAATGTTGAAACTTGCTGATGAACTACATGCCCTGTATTGTGAGATTGTGCGCAAAAAAGATTTCCCTCCGCAATTGGTTGGGAATGCTCTGTTTGTTTCCGCACTTGATAACCCAATTCAAGCAAAAGCAGTTCTTGGACGACGTTTGTCCCCTTATATTGCATGGGCGAAACAGTTTCGCAATAAAGAAGAAGAAAAGAGCTGGAGAGCCGGATGGCTATTAAAGCTTTTCGAAGAAACGGCGACAGATCTTGATAAGACAGAAAACCTTGAACGTTGTACTGATACAGATCGTGCAGAAATGTTTATTGGATATCTTGCATCTTTCCCAAAAAAAGCTGATGAGCCAAAAGAAACCACAGAGGTGGTTACTAAATAGATTAAGGGAAATCTTAAGGAGAAACAAAGATGAGCGAAGAAATCAAGCGTGCAACAGGGCTTTTGATTATTGAAGTCGTCAATTCCAATCCTAATGGTGACCCTGACCGAGAAAGTGATCCTCGCCAACGTCCCAATGAACTTGGCGAAATATCACCTGTTTCTTTTAAGAGAAAATTGCGTGATTTGCTTGAAGATGAAGAGGGTGTTGTATATAAACATCTAAGCGAAAAGCTCCAGTTAGAAAAAGATAAATATCAAATACTTGAGTCAAAAAGTGTCGGTATTGAAGTTGCGAGGAAGGATATAAAAGCAGGAACTTTTAAAGAAAAATACTGGGATGGACGAGTCTTTGGCAATACGATTCTAGAAAAGGAGATGGATAAGGACACAATTAAGACAGGCGTTGCACAGTTTGTTGTTGGTGTTTCTATTTCAAAAATAAATATACAAAGGCATACAAATACTCAGAAAGTGAATAAAGAAGATCCGAAAAAAAGCGGCGGAATGTCCCCATTAGCATATCGGTTTGTAGAACATGGTGTATACGTTATGCCCTTCTACATCAATCCAAGTAATGCCCATAAATCAGGATGTACTGCAAAGGATATCGACCTCTTAAAAGCACTTATCCCATACGCCTACGATCATACACGTTCAGCCATTAGGCCAGATGTACGGATTCGTCATGCTTGGTATATGGAACATAAAAATTCTTTAGGGAGTTGTCCCGATTATCTTTTAGTTGAAACGCTGACCCCTAAACGAAAGGGAACTGATCCTCTAGCTCCTTCAACCTGTTGGGCAGATTACGACGATGAAACAGCGCGACTCCCAAAAGTTTTGGAAGATAAACTCGGATCAAAGTGTATTGATCTCATGGAGACATCTGATGCTACTTGCTCACAGTGCGAAGGCTGATAAAGGTATTCCAGAACAAGAATACGCCGCTCATGTGAGCGGCGTTGTGTCTCGGGCTATCTTTGCTGCTGAGATTGTAGCAAAATACGCTTCCAGCAATGAAGATCTCCTTAAGAAGGTTGTCCGTCAGTCTGCGGAATATCATGATCTTGGCAAGTTAGACCCGGAAAACCAAGCGGTGTTAGCGGGAGAGCAAAAGGCAAAAAAATTGCCTATTCAGCATAGTGATGCTGGTACCGCTTATCTTATTGAAACTGAAAAAAATTTATTAGGTGCTGTGTTAATTCGTTCCCATCACATAGGGTTGCCTGACTGGCCAGACGAAGAAATCAGAGGTGAAGCATTTTTTCGTGATGTTGATATATCAATACGACAACACGTAGATAGAACACTTGAAAGCCTTATTCAGCTTCATAAAAAAACAATTCCCTGTATCGATTCATCTGTTTTCAATGGAGGATTTACTAATGGCACCCCTAGCCTTTTTTTACGGCTTGCTCTGTCCTGTCTTGCTGATGCTGATCATTCCGATACTGCTATTCATTATAAAGAGTACCCAGCAGAAGAAGCTCAAATTGCTTTGAAGCCTGCCAAAAGGCTTCAACTTCTTGATTGTTATGTAGCAGGACTTGGCAGTTCCGAAGATGAACGCTCACGACTTCGTGTGGAAATGTATCAAGCGTGCCGAAATGCAAATACAGACCAAAGAATTGTCACTTGTGACAGTCCAGTCGGCTCAGGGAAGACAACTGCCATCATGGCTCATCTTCTAGCCCAAGCAGATGTAAGAGGACTAAGGAGAGTTTTCGTTGTTCTGCCGTTTACCAATATCATCACGCAATCCGTAGAGGTTTATCGCAAAGCGCTGGTGCTGCCAGGTGAAAATCCCGAGGATGTTGTAGCAGAATTACATCACCGTGCAGATTTCCAAAGTGTCGAAAGCAGGCATTTAACAGCTTTATGGAAAGCGCCTATCATCGTTACTACAGCGGTTACTTTTTTTGAAACCCTAGCTTCAAACACCCCTGCGACCCTTCGCAGGCTTCACAATTTGCCAGGCAGCGCTATCTTTGTGGATGAATCACATGCGGCTCTTCCAGCAAAATTGCTTCCTCTCGCTTGGGATTGGATAAAAGATTATGCTAAGGAATGGGGATGTTATTGGGTTCTGGCATCAGGATCACTCAACCGTTTTTGGCAAATCCCTGAATTCGACAACAGTTCACCGATTTTGCCGGAAATTGTCAGTAATTCACTTCGATCACGACTTGCGACATATGAAAAAGGGCGGGTGACTTATCACTACTATGATAAACCCCAAACTGCAGAAGAGTTAATTAATTGGATAGCTTCTTTACCAGGACCACGAATCGTAGTATTTAACACAGTTCAGAGCGCTGCTGTAGTTGCATCTTTGTACGCGAAAAAATTCGGCAAAGGACAAGTAGAGCATTTGTCGACTGCACTATCTCCTCTAGATCGGGCGAATACTCTTAAACGAATAAAAGCGCGCCTTAAAAATCAACAGTACGAAAATGATGAAGACTGGACACTAATAGCAACTTCATGTGTTGAAGCAGGTATAGATTTCTCTTTTAGAACTGGAGCCCGAGAGCTGGGGGCGCTAGTGTCATTACTGCAAATCTCTGGCAGAGTAAATCGACAGGGAAATAGGACTGATGCGAGAGTATGGACATTTCGCCTCGCTGAAATTTACCCTTTGAAAATTCATCCAGGCATAAAAGAAGCCGCTCAAGTATTGCAAAAGATTTTCGAATCAGAACAAGAAATCAGGCCTGAACTTTGCACAAAAGCTCTGGAACAAGAAATTAGGATGCAAGGTGTTTCTTCGGTTTTTGAAAAGTTGCGGATCGCTGAAAAGCAGAACCGTTTTCCTGTAGTGGAAAAGAAATTCAAGGTGATAGATACCGATACTAGGCCTGTAATTGTTGATCCCCTCTTGATTAAACGAATTTCAGAACATCAACAAGTTGACTGGAAAGAAATCCAAGCAGGATCAGTTCAAATTTGGAAATATATAATTGATGCATTACGTATACCCGAACTTACTGGGAAATCAGAATTATATGGATGGAATCTAGGCTACAATGATTTTATTGGCTACATGGCCGGTGTATTAGCTGTGGACGATTTTTCTTCAGGAACGGGTGAAGGAACAATAATATGATTAAACAAAAATTAAAAAACTCTTTTCGCGAAGTTGGGAAAAGTAATAATCGATGAGTACATATTTGGAAGATGATCTTATCCCGATTTCCGCATTAACCCATGCAGTACATTGTGAACGACGAGTTGCGCTGGTCCACATTGAACAGCTTTGGGAAGAAAACCTCTTTACTGCTGAGGGCGAAGTTCTACACGAGCGAGTAGATGAAGAGCATCACGAGTCACGGCGGCTGTTCCGGCAGGAATTCGGAATGGCGATCCGGTCTCTTGCTCGTGGATTGATAGGGAAATGCGACCTTGTCGAGTTGTATCTCGCACCTGGCGGTGGCGTGGCCGAGGCAGTGCCGGTAGAGTTTAAGCGGGGGAAAAACAAGGAAGAGGATTGCGATCGAGTGCAGTTGTGCGCGCAAGCTTTGTGCCTGGAAGAAATGTTCTCAATCGAGGTCCCTCGAGGGCAACTTTACTATCTGCAGGAGTATAGGCGGACAAGCGTGGAAATAGATGGTGCGCTACGGGCGAAAACTGCCGGTTTGATAGTGCGAATACGATCGCTACTCGATGTAGGGGCGACGCCGCCAGCAATCTATGAGAAAAAAAAATGCGACCATTGTTCTCTCGTCGAATTGTGCATGCCCAAAGCGATAGGAAACGGGGGGAAGCGGGTGGATCGGTTTGTGCAATCCGAGATAGCGGCGATGCGCCGGGAGTGCTCTTCATGAGAAAGCTGCTGAACACTCTTTACGTCAGTTCGCAGGGATCCTACCTGCATAAAGAAGGCGAGACGATTGTAGTGGAGCGCGAGCAGCAAAAGGTACTGCAACTTCCTGTTCACACAATCGGAAGCATCGTCTGCTTCGGCAATGTGCTCTGTTCGCCATTTCTGCTCGGGTTTTGCGCCGAGCACGATGTGAGCGTCTCATTTCTGACGGAGCACGGGAGGTTTCTCGCGTCTGTCCGCGGGCCTGTGTCGGGAAATGTTCTTTTGCGGCGCCAGCAATATCGGATGGCGGACGACGAGGGCGAAACTAGAATCATTGCTTCGAATATCGTGAGCGGCAAATTGGCGAATAGCCGAATAGTCATCAACAGGACGATTCGCGATCATGGCGAAAAGGCTGATACCGCTGCGCTCAAGAGCGCTTCGACGGCGATAGACCGTCTCATCGATGAGTTGCCGAACGCAGGCGATACCGACGCAGTTCGAGGGTTCGAAGGAATGGCTGCAGCCGAGTACTTCAGCATATTCAATCATCTGATAATCGATCAGAAGGAGTCTTTTATTTTCCAGGACCGGAACAGGCGTCCGCCGCTCGATCCTGTAAATGCGCTGCTTTCGTTCGTATACACGTTACTCGCACACGATGTGCGATCTGCGCTGGAAACGGTAGGGCTTGACCCGGCAGTCGGATTCCTGCATAGAGACCGGCCAGGAAGGCCGGGGCTCGCCCTCGATCTGATGGAAGAGTTTCGCCCTGTCATCGCGGATCGCTTGGTGCTTTCCCTGATCAACCGTCGACAAGTGGATGCGAAAGGATTCAAGCAAGCTGCCAATGGCGCGGTCGTAATGGATGACGCAACGCGAAAAACGGTCCTCGTCGAATATCAAAACCGGAAACAGGACGAGATTGTGCATCCGTACATCGATGAGAAAATTCCTGTGGGATTGTTGTTTTTCGTGCAGGCGAATTTGATGGCAAGGTTTATTCGCGGCGATATCGACGGCTACCCGCCGTTCTTCTGGAAATAGCGCATGCTGGTGCTCGTAAGTTATGATGTATCCATCTCGACCTCTGGCGGGAAACGAAGGCTGCGCCAGGTGGCAAAGACTTGCGTCAATTATGGGCAACGGGTCCAGTTCAGCGTATTCGAATGTGTCGTCGAGCCGGCGCAATGGGTTGCCATGAAATCGAAACTCGAAAAGATAATCGATCCCGAAACCGATAGTCTTCGCTATTACTATATGGGCTCGGATTGGAAACGGAAGGTGGAACACATTGGAGCCAAGCCCGGCACCGATGTCGATGAGCCTCTGATCGTCTGATTTTCGCTTCGTCTTCTCATCTACAATGACTCCTGCTCTTCGCGGGCGAGAATTATCAGAGCGTTGCGAACCTTGAAGGCACAGAAAAAGCCGGTATGTTCGCGGTGGCAATAATCATTTATTGCAGAGATATTTGAAATAGTAGAGAAGGAAAATATTCGCCAAAATTTCTTTGTTCCGCAATGGTTCGCAATAGTGATGGTGCAATAGCTGTTATGATAGTAAAATGTACGTTCTAGAGTCGCACCCCGCGCGGGTGCGTGGATTGAAACTTATCGTAAGACCTTTACTTGTGATATGGCTCAGCGTCGCACCCCGCGCGGGTGCGTGGATTGAAACCTGCCATAGTACCCTGCGGACTAGTTGCAGTCTCGTCGCACCCCGCGCGGGTGCGTGGATTGAAACAATACTAATTGGATGTAAACAAACCATTACAGGCGTCGCACCCCGCGCGGGTGCGTGGATTGAAACATCGCAGTAGCAGCAGCAGCCTGCGCACCAATGTGTCGCACCCCGCGCGGGTGCGTGGATTGAAACGCTGACTACGAACAGCAGAACGCATTGATCGCGGTCGCACCCCGCGCGGGTGCGTGGATTGAAACAACGTAATTACGCAGGGCACCACGGACGAGATTGAGTCGCACCCCGCGCGGGTGCGTGGATTGAAACATGGGGCTGAAAGACTCCCTCGCGCTGGCCGATATGTCGCACCCCGCGCGGGTGCGTGGATTGAAACAAAGCAGTAGCAGCAGCAGCCTGCGCGCCAATGTGTCGCACCCCGCGCGGGTGCGTGGATTGAAACAGATGGAGTTGCGAGTTAATGCTCGCCTCCGGCAAGTCGCACCCCGCGCGGGTGCGTGGATTGAAACGTGCTTATAATAAGGTCTATAACGAGTTTTATAGTCGCACCCCGCGCGGGTGCGTGGATTGAAACATCACCTTCGGTAGTGCGAAGCGTGGCGTTCAAGTCGCACCCCGCGCGGGTGCGTGGATTGAAACACAGGATGGCTCGGCACCGACGCCAACGACATCGGGTCGCACCCCGCGCGGGTGCGTGGATTGAAACCCTTGAGGACTAGTAGCAGTCTCCGAAGTCTGCGTCGCACCCCGCGCGGGTGCGTGGATTGAAACCACTCATTAGTCTTTTGTATCCGACAAGCACGACAAGTCGCACCCCGCGCGGGTGCGTGGATTGAAACGTGTCGTTATCCCCAGCTCTATCAATAGCCTTACGTCGCACCCCGCGCGGGTGCGTGGATTGAAACATACTCTACGAAGATCAGCCGTTTCACGTCACTCGTCGCACCCCGCGCGGGTGCGTGGATTGAAACAGGGCGGCTGTAGTGCAGTTAACGCGCCGTGACGTCGCACCCCGCGCGGGTGCGTGGATTGAAACCTAATCGTTGCTGGTTCTGTTCGGTATGGCGGCGAGTCGCACCCCGCGCGGGTGCGTGGATTGAAACTGGAAGCTGATGCGCGACACCATCGAGCGGCTGGGGTCGCACCCCGCGCGGGTGCGTGGATTGAAACAAGGATGCGCTGAAAGCAGGGCAGGATGTCCCCGGGTCGCACCCCGCGCGGGTGCGTGGATTGAAACCACAGAAACAACCTCGCTCACCCTGCTGCGATAGTCGCACCCCGCGCGGGTGCGTGGATTGAAACAAGCATTATTTTTTCGCTGGGTCGGCTTCTTTCGTCGCACCCCGCGCGGGTGCGTGGATTGAAACATAAAGTCATTCGTGAACGCGCCCCATGTCGTATGTCGCACCCCGCGCGGGTGCGTGGATTGAAACAAACATGGTCTTGTGCTTTGTGGATTGAAAACGAGTCGCACCCCGCGCGGGTGCGTGGATTGAAACTTACTGATATCAGCCTTTTGCCGCATCAACGATGGTCGCACCCCGCGCGGGTGCGTGGATTGAAACATAAAACAACCTCCCTAGTTGTGATCAATAAATCGTCGCACCCCGCGCGGGTGCGTGGATTGAAACAAGGCCATAACCTAGCACGTGCAAGGCTTTTCCCAAGTCGCACCCCGCGCGGGTGCGTGGATTGAAACTTCATCTTGTCCATACTGTCCTACCTTCTAATAAGGTCGCACCCCGCGCGGGTGCGTGGATTGAAACTTCCTATACATCACAACCTCCTCTCCTACTTCAGGTCGCACCCCGCGCGGGTGCGTGGATTGAAACAACGTTAAAAAAACAGAATGATCATAATATTGCATGTCGCACCCCGCGCGGGTGCGTGGATTGAAACTCCCTGCGCGGCTTCATTGGCATGATGTTTCCCTGGTCGCACCCCGCGCGGGTGCGTGGATTGAAACAATAACCTGATACTCACCAACACAAACTAACTCGTGTCGCACCCCGCGCGGGTGCGTGGATTGAAACAAAAAACCGAAGAGCAACTCTCCCGGGGTCTGGGGTCGCACCCCGCGCGGGTGCGTGGATTGAAACAAATTATTCGAGAACGCGAGCGACAGGCTAGAAAGTCGCACCCCGCGCGGGTGCGTGGATTGAAACATATCAAAACCCTCCTTCTGTGGTTGTTTCGGGAGGTCGCACCCCGCGCGGGTGCGTGGATTGAAACATGTCTGCCTTCCCCTGCGCGAGCCCTGTATGTGTGTCGCACCCCGCGCGGGTGCGTGGATTGAAACTCGCCAATTCTTCGGATCGCGGTTTTTCAACCAAGTCGCACCCCGCGCGGGTGCGTGGATTGAAACCATACTTACTTCCTCCCCCTTGGGGTATGCTTTCGTCGCACCCCGCGCGGGTGCGTGGATTGAAACTTAAAATCATTTACCAAATTTTGCAGTGTCATATAGTCGCACCCCGCGCGGGTGCGTGGATTGAAACATATCGTAAAACCTTTACTTGTGATATGGCGCAGTGTCGCACCCCGCGCGGGTGCGTGGATTGAAACTGTACATAGAGCGGCCCGGACTTTTCGAGCATCGGTCGCACCCCGCGCGGGTGCGTGGATTGAAACTATTCGCCGCTCATCCGGTTATCCCTTTCAGGCTGTCGCACCCCGCGCGGGTGCGTGGATTGAAACATAAAATGCCGGGAACGCTGGAATGTCGACAAGGCGTCGCACCCCGCGCGGGTGCGTGGATTGAAACCTATCGCCGCCCCGAAGTGAAAACGCTTCGCTATCGTCGCACCCCGCGCGGGTGCGTGGATTGAAACGCATAGTAACCCTTTGCCTTGTCCTCGATTCCTCGGTCGCACCCCGCGCGGGTGCGTGGATTGAAACACATAGTCGGTGTAAAGGCTTGCCGGAGCGGTATGTCGCACCCCGCGCGGGTGCGTGGATTGAAACCAACAAATAAGAGTCCCATCAAAAAATTTTACCCAGTCGCACCCCGCGCGGGTGCGTGGATTGAAACATTTATGACGGCGGCAACACTGTCAAAGTTCCCAGTCGCACCCCGCGCGGGTGCGTGGATTGAAACGATATACCCCGATTTTTTACCATCTCGATCCATGGTCGCACCCCGCGCGGGTGCGTGGATTGAAACTCATCGTCAGAGTCCGGTGCGGATGTGCGGATAGGTCGCACCCCGCGCGGGTGCGTGGATTGAAACTTCAGGCGCTTCCTCGTATTCCCAGTGATCAACCAGTCGCACCCCGCGCGGGTGCGTGGATTGAAACCAGAGGATGCACGTCCTCGCGCTGCAGATTCTCAGTCGCACCCCGCGCGGGTGCGTGGATTGAAACATGACCTATGCGGCGTTTATCGAAGCGGAAAAAGTCGCACCCCGCGCGGGTGCGTGGATTGAAACATGACCTATGCGGCGTTTATCGAAGCGGAAAAAGTCGCACCCCGCGCGGGTGCGTGGATTGAAACTGTGCTTGCGCCAGCTTCGCGGAGAGCGACGCCGGTCGCACCCCGCGCGGGTGCGTGGATTGAAACTCATAAGGCTCCAACAGAATAGTATCAATTATGTCGTCGCACCCCGCGCGGGTGCGTGGATTGAAACGTATTCCTGTAGCTTCCCGCGAGTGGGTTACGGAGTCGCACCCCGCGCGGGTGCGTGGATTGAAACACATATCCTGATTCATGATGTACTTGGCGGCATGGTCGCACCCCGCGCGGGTGCGTGGATTGAAACCAAAATGGACAGAAGTCCGAACCTCCCCGTGATCAGTCGCACCCCGCGCGGGTGCGTGGATTGAAACACACCGTGCGAAGGCACAGAAACCAGCGACACCGGGTCGCACCCCGCGCGGGTGCGTGGATTGAAACGTCCAAATTGCAGCGCGATAAGCGCTACCGCTGGTCGCACCCCGCGCGGGTGCGTGGATTGAAACATATTCGCCTAATCCCGCTTCGTGCCAGACCTTGTCGCACCCCGCGCGGGTGCGTGGATTGAAACATCGGCGCAGGTGGCATTGATAGTATCATGGAGGGTCGCACCCCGCGCGGGTGCGTGGATTGAAACGCGTTATGGAAGCTATCAAGACACATGATGAGAGTCGCACCCCGCGCGGGTGCGTGGATTGAAACTGCCGAGGCCAGCCGCAAGCGCTCTTCTACAGGCGTCGCACCCCGCGCGGGTGCGTGGATTGAAACGTAACAGCTACTACACCCATAAATTTCCTCCTATGTCGCACCCCGCGCGGGTGCGTGGATTGAAACAAGTATATATAACGCCGGATATGACGCAGAGCATGTCGCACCCCGCGCGGGTGCGTGGATTGAAACAACTTCGGCCCCGGCGCAGTGCGCCCGGCAGCGTAAGTCGCACCCCGCGCGGGTGCGTGGATTGAAACTACGCTGTACCGGGTAGCGCCCCTCCAGCTTCGCGTCGCACCCCGCGCGGGTGCGTGGATTGAAACCTTCAGGGCGGCGGCCCCTGATTTTAGCGCGGCATGTCGCACCCCGCGCGGGTGCGTGGATTGAAACTGCCTTAGCTCCTCCTTGATACAACAAGTTTCCAGTCGCACCCCGCGCGGGTGCGTGGATTGAAACAAGAATAAACTGAAACGATAGTTTCGCCACTTCGGGTCGCACCCCGCGCGGGTGCGTGGATTGAAACAGGTTTGATTGCTGTTTCTGCCAATGAGTTTCCAGGTCGCACCCCGCGCGGGTGCGTGGATTGAAACCTCGTCGTAGTGTTTGCCCTGATCGACTTTCTCCAGGTCGCACCCCGCGCGGGTGCGTGGATTGAAACATGATCGCCGCGGTACGTCTCGCCGGAAAGCAGATGTCGCACCCCGCGCGGGTGCGTGGATTGAAACCTCGTCGTAGTGTTTGCCCTGATCGACTTTCTCCACGTCGCACCCCGCGCGGGTGCGTGGATTGAAACATGATCGCCGCGGTACGTCTCGCCGGAAAGCAGATGTCGCACCCCGCGCGGGTGCGTGGATTGAAAC
>Ga0209340_1001383_pt1 | contig 17744 bp, 16 predicted proteins | sample EPASupsiteSAE323_FD_187266 | JGI IMG/M metagenome (GOLD analysis project Ga0209340, IMG submission 187266) | Bioremediated contaminated groundwater from EPA Superfund site, New Mexico - Sample SAE3-23 (SPAdes) (version 2) | ecosystem: Environmental > Aquatic > Deep subsurface > Groundwater >... | reverse complement strand
AAATAGATAAAATGAGCAGTGATTTTAGAGGGGATCCAGCTTCTGCAATGCTTGAGGTACTTGATGGAGAACAGAATAATTCATTCAGAGACCATTACCTTGAAATGCCGTTCGATTTATCGGATGTTCTTTTCCTTACAACGGCAAACAATCTTGACACAATACCGAGACCTCTTCTGGATAGAATGGAGATTATTAGTCTCTCAAGTTATACAGAGGTTGAAAAGATTAATATATGCATAAAATATTTAATTCCAAAACAGCTTGAGAAACATGGCTTAACAACAAAGCAAATCGTGATAACGGATGAAGCGGTTAAGCAGGTAATAAACTGTTATACTAGAGAATCTGGGGTTAGAAGCCTTGAAAGAGAAATAGCTACGATATGTAGACGTGCGGCAAAGAAACTTCTTTCTGAGCAGAAAAAAACGATAAAGGTTACTGAAAGAAATCTTGACAGTTACCTTGGGATTCCTAAATACAGACATGATAAGGCTAACGAGAAGGATGAGATTGGCCTTGCGACAGGCCTTGCGTGGACTCCTGTAGGAGGAGAAGTTCTGTACATCGAAGTCACATTGATGAGCGGAAATGGAAAACTTGAGTTAACAGGACATCTAGGTGATGTAATGAAGGAGTCAGCTAGAGCTGGACTGAGTTATATCAGGTCTAAAGCGGAAGAACTTGGGATAGATAAGGACTTCCACAATAAAATGGATATTCACATACATGTACCTGAGGGGGCAATCCCGAAAGATGGCCCATCAGCGGGCATAACATTAGCAACTGCAATAATTTCTGCACTTACAGGAATTCCTGTACACAAAGAAGTTGCAATGACTGGTGAAATAACCTTGAGGGGCAGGGTTCTCCCTATAGGCGGGCTTAAGGAAAAAGTTATTGCAGCTCATAGGGCTGGTATTAAAACGGTTATTATTCCAGAGGAAAACAGAAAAGACGTTGAGGAAATACCGGAAACCGTGAGGACGGAATTGAAGTTTGTTTATGCTTCTTATATTGACACAGTTATCAAGACAGCACTAGCAAAACATATTAGCAAAAATGCTATCCATCATAAGGAAATAAATCTACAGAGAGAGGCAAAACAAGAAGTTGCGGCAACAATGGTTACGCCTGAAATAAAGCAGGAGGCCGTACTTCCAAGAGTTGAACAATAAACAGGATTCTTGGATTCAGGTGGTGGTTTTTGCCAACTGAACCTTAGAAGCCGTTATCCATGTGACATACCACCGATTATAAGATTAGCGGTGGTAGGAATCGGACAAAATTAATAAACTAAGGGCATCTGAAAAGATGCCCTTTTTGTTTGTGCTAGTATAATGTATAATTTTCTTAAAAGGAGGAGACCGACATGCCAATGAAGTTGTTTGTAGGTGATATTGTTGAAATGAAAAAAATGCATCCATGCGGAGGCTTACAATGGGAAATTATGCGAACCGGCATGGATTTTAGAATAAAATGTTTAAAATGTAATCATCAGGTTATGCTGCCTAGACCAGATTTCGAAAAAAGAATAAAAAAGATAATAAAAGCAGCAGAGGAAAACAAGCAATAAAAATGCTAATTATTTTCCGGGGCATATGGTTTTTTTCAAGGATATAAATTTTGCACCATCTTCAATCGTTATTATATCAAAGGATTCTATGAACTTATCGTTGTTTGGGCCAGGTATTGCTTGCCAGAGTTCTGCAGAAACATCAAGGTTTGCCATGTTTCTAATATCTGAGCCAGAAATGGTTTGTTGTTCTACTGTATATTCTTTATCGTCGACGTAAATCTTATTGCTTTTTCCAAGTATGCTTTTTTCCATTGTTACTCCTCCAAAAGAATCATATTCTTCTTTAAAATCGTATTCATTATTCTTAATCAGTTTACCAAAGCTGTGGGGGTAAATCAAGTGGAAGTCTCGATGGGTTTCATAAAAATAGGCTTTTTTTAATATACTTGCAACGGGAATAAATTTCCTAAGGAAGCAAGTATAACTGTACTTAGCGGTTCGAAAACTATCATCTTCTCACCGAGTGCAGTATATAATTAAATATAATCTTTGCCAATGTTTACTTAAATGTACACAGTTATTTACACAGCAGAGTTTTTGTTATATTATTATTTTACAAACAAATCTGAAGGGAGCGATTGTATTGAATACATATCAAAATATTAGTGCGGAATTAAAATCTTATTTTAGCAATCATCCAATTTTCAAAATTCTTTTACCATTAGATATGATTCTGATTTTTGGAGGAGTTGGCTTATTAATTGTATCGGCTTTTATTAGCTTAGGTTCTTTGGTGACGGGGGTAGCATATTGGGCTTTCATATTAGGGCTTCTTCTTGCTTATGCAAACCGTAATGAACAAATCCTTTATATCGGATTCTTTGTTTATGCAGGCTTACAAGCATGGCATATAATTACGAATCTAAAGTATTTGAGTGGTTATTTTGGAGTACTTATAAACGGATTAGTATTTGCATGGCTGGGATACCTTGTATTTAAAAAGCATACCTTGCATGGTAGTGGAACACAATCATAATTAAAATATAAATATTTCAGGAGGTAAAAACATGTCGTTCTTAGAAAATTTGGGAAAAACAATCAGTGGAGCTGCTCAAACAGCGGCAAAAAAATCAGGCGAAATGGTAGAAATCACAAAGATTAACATGACAATTGGTTCGGAAGAAGACAAAATTGAAAAAATTCAATTGCAAATGGGAAAGAAAGTATATGATAGTGCAGTTGCAGGAACGCCTATTTCTCTTGATGATTTCAAAGATGGGTGCAATGAAATAACAGAGCGTTTTAGCACAATAAAAGACCTCAAGAGCAAAATACTTGAAGTAAAAAGTATTAAGCTTTGTACATCTTGTGGTGTTGAACTAGAGAAAGAAGTGCAGTTCTGTAACAAATGTGGATCAAAACAAGAAGTTGTTGTTGCTGAAGCACCTGCGGCAGAGGCAGGACCTGTTTGCCCAAAGTGTAATGCCCCTCTAGCAGCCGATGCCGGATTCTGCGGTTCATGTGGAGAGAAACTTAAATAAATAAAAATATTAATAAAAAAAGGAACCTGAAAAGGTTCCTTTTTTTATTAATATTTTTACCAGCCGCCACCGCCACCACCACCACCACCGCCTCCGGAACTGCCGCCACTGGAGGAAAAACCACTACTGGAACCAGGTGCGGTGGACGAAGAGGAAATCGCAGAGGAAAATCCATCCCCTATTGATGAGGTAAAGCCGGACATGTTATGAACATCCCACGAATCCCCGGCGTACCAAGCAGGATGATAATTCTGTTCTTCCGCAGTTCTCTCAAGAGTTGAAGAAAATTTTTCTGCCCATTCGTTTTCAACTTCTAGTGCAAGAGCAAAAGGGAGATACTTTTCAAATATCTCAGGTGTCATTTCGACAGGCGTTGCATAGTTAAGCTCATCTTTTTCAGCGTAGGACAAATACATTTTGAAGCCTTCAATCTTATCCATAATTGCTCTGCCTTCGAGTGTTGGAGCTTTTAATAAATGCCAGAATAAAACATTTAAAGCGAATAGAATTATAAAAGACAAACCAAGGGAAAAGCATGTTAGAGCTAATATAGAAAGAGCAACAATTTCTCCGATTAAAAAGGGTAAAGAGAACACTGAAAAAAACAAGGCTGTCGGCAGACTGCTTTTTGAGCCTGAAAAAACCATCTTCCAGTTTGTTATTACGGTGGTAATTAAAAAAGTTACGCCTATACTCCAAATCGAAAGCCATACCGATAGAAACCCTGCAACAAAAAGGGTTCTTTCGCCAAGATTAAATAATCCACCTACATAACCTGCGATTGAAAGAATTAAGCCAATAAAGAAATAACCATAGTTTGTGCTGAAATATTTCTTACTATAATTTTTATTTAAATATGTGGTTAGGCTGCTTGTTGCCGAACGGATTTCGCTGTAATGAGTTTGCTCAAAGTCGAAGTGGTCCTTTCCTCCAAGCAAATTATTTGCAATTATAGCTTCCTCTGGGGAAAGGACTGATTCATCTCCGCTTGCTTGCACAATGGAAAAGGTTTTTCCTCCGAAAACGCCTAAGCTTTTATCTTCAATGGTTAGGTAGCCTTTGACAGCCATGTTAATAATTGATGTCGCAAATGTCTTTGTATCAAAGCCCATTTTATTAATATATCTTAATGCCGCAGGTGAAAAGCCTTCAGGAGGATAGTACAAAGGGACGATGGTTCCCTTTTGAGGATCCTTTCCTATTTTGACCCATGCTAAAATAAAGTATATCAGGGTTATTATTGTTCCAAGAAAAAGATATATTATGGAATAGGAAGAAGCCTTTTCTTGCGTGGGCTCTGTTACAAGTTCTTTAGGCGAGTCAACAACTTCTTCTTTAGGCGAGTCAACAACTGGAGAATTTGTTACAAATCCCTTAGGCCAGCCAACAACAAGGGTGAGACCCTCATTTGCTGATAAAGATTTTGTAGTTTCAAAAACAATTTCATTATTGTCGTTTATTTTGGATTTAAAATTCTTTTTTGTAGAACCTTGATAACCGGTATAACCGTCAAGTTTTATGTTAGGAGATGTAATTCCTGATGGCAAAGTTACTCTGGCAGAGGTTTCGTCTATTGGGAAAGCCCAGCCATTACCGGTAACATTCCAATAAAGTTCATCGTGGTCTTCGAAAAAGCCAAGTTGGCGAGTAGTTTTATATTGCAAGGTATACGTGTATTCTCCAGGAGAGAGGGAAACATATGATTTGCCTATGTAAACTCTTTTCCCGTTTGACATACTCTCAACTTTATAATTTTCATTGATTTCATCTTTTTTTACCGAAAGAACATCAAATCCTACCTGATAGGTTTTACCGTTTTTATCAGTATATTTTGTAGGAAAATCACGGTATATTCCATGCTTAATATTTATTCCTTTGCTTTTGACCTTGATGTCTTCAGTTACGTTTATTGAAGAGTCTTGGTTAACAGTGATTTCGCTATGATAGGATAAGATCCTTTCGCCTGAAATTTGAGATTCAGCGCATGAGATTCCTGGCACGAGAAAAAAGGTCAAAGATACTATTGCAAGAATAGTCTTATGTATCCTATTCATATTTTCCTCCTTTTTACATTGAGTAATGAGTATGTTGGTATCTTCTTTTTACCAGCCGCCGCCACCGCCGCCACCGCCGCCGCCGCCAGAAAAACCGCCACCACCGCCACCGCTGCTAGAACCTGGAGGAGTAGAAGAGGAGGAGATTGATTGTGTAAGAGAATTTCCCAATGAAGAACCAAAATTAGCTAGGCTGAGTGCAGATAATGAAGAACCATAGTACCAAGTTGGATGATAGTTATCTTCTTGAATAGCTCGAGATAAAACATCTGTAAACTTTTCTGCCCACTGATTTTCTACATCAAGAGCCAGAGCATAAGGTAGATATTTTTCGAAGAGCTCAGGGGTCTTTTCAACCGGTGCAGAAAAATTTAGTTCGTCTTTTTCAGCATAAGATAAATACATCCTAAAGCCTGCGATTTGGTCTAATAGTTTACGACCTTCTTTGGTAGGAGCTTTTATCAGAAATGCGAAAATAGTATTTATTATAAGCATTAGTAATAAGGCTATTGAGAAAACAAAAATAGAATTGCTAGAGAAGAGTCCTTTAGGCAAAAAATATAAAATGACGAAGAGGAAGATCATATAAGTAAAGCCTGTAGTATAATATCCTTTATTTGAATTAAAAAAAATATTTTCACAACTGCTTTTTAATGAACTAGTAAGGTTTTGAATGGCTCTCTGCACTGTCGCATAATTTTCTTCTTTAAAGGTAAAACTCTCCCTACCAGAGAAGAGGGAATCGTATACTTCTTTTTCTTCCTTCGAAAGAAGAGATACATTTTGCCCTGTTTTTGTTATAGTAAATTTCTTACCAAAGACAAAGACCTTTTCTTCTGTTATTTTAATAACGCCTTTAACAGCCATGTTTATAATTGTTGCAGCAAGCGCTTTGTTGTCAAAGCCCATTTTCTCGACATACCTTAAAGCGGCAGGAGAAAAACCTTCAGGAGGTGAGTATAAAGGTATTATAGTACCCTTTTCGGGATCTTTACCCACTTTTATCCAGACAATAATATAATAAACAAGAAGCGCAAGGACTGCTAATATGGCAAATAATGTAGATAGATTATCCTTAAGAAATTTTAGTATCCTTTGAAAAAAACTTGGTTCTGTTACAATGTTTTTTGGCCATTCAACAACTATTGTTAGTCCTTCTTTAGGGGCTAAACTGCTTGTTGTAGAAAAAGAAACCTTTCCATTCTCGCCAATATATGAATTAAAGTTCTTACTAGTTGAGCCGAAAGCCCCAGTAAATCCTGTAGTTTTTAAGGATGAAGAAGATATCTCTGAGGGGAGGGCTACTCTGGCAGAGGCCTTGTCAATTGGGAATATCCAACCATTACCTGTTACATTCCAGAAAAGCTCATCATGGTCTTTAAAGAAACCTAACTGGTTTGAGGTTGAGTATTTGATTGTATATGTATATATTCCAGGGCTTAGAGAGACAGTCTTATTGCCTATATATACCCTGACACCATTTGAAATATTTTCGGTCCAGAAGTTTTCAGAGGAATCGTCTTTTAAGACGGAAAGGACATCAAAATCCACAGAATAGTTGTTACCGTACGAATCCTTGTATTTCGTTGGAAAATCACGATATATACCGTGATTAATGTTAATACTTTCTGCCTGAACTTTAATTGTTTCGGTAACCAACATGGATGAATCCTTATTCACGATTATATCGCTGGAATAGTCAAGTATCCTTTCCCCACTCTGCGATTCTGCAAAGCACAATACAAACGATGATAAAATTGAAAAAACAATCAGAAAAAAGAGAATAAACTTATTTGATGCTTTAGCAAAAATCATAGCTTTACCTCCGGATTATCTTTTTGAGTAGCTAATTCTATTTCAAAGAATTGTTCGGGAGTAAATTTAAAAATTCCAGCAGCAATATTGTTTGGAAAGGTCTGAATTTTTGTATTATAATCACGTACTGTTCCATTGTAATATCTGCGCGCCATTTGAAGTTCATCTTCGATGGTTACCAGGCTTTTATGAAGGTTGAGGAAATTTTCGCTTGCTTTAAGTTCTGGATAAGCCTCTGCAACCGCAAATAAATTTTTTAAAGAATTAGTAATTTGATTTTCAGATTGGGATATTTCTTGAACATTCTGGGGAGAAGTACTTTGACTTCTGATTTGGGCTATTCCTTCGAAAATCTGTTTTTCGTGTGAACTGTAGCCTTTTACTGTTTCAACCAGATTAGGGACAAGGTCGAACCTTCTTTTGAGCTGAACGTCTATTCCGCTCCATGCTTCTTTGAAAATATTTCTTGCCTTGACGAGGCTGTTGAACACAATTATGAAGTACACCAGAATTACTGCGATAACAAGAACAGTAATAAACATTTGACCACCGCTTTCTAATTTGATAAGTGTTAGTCTTTCATATTTAATTTTAAAGTATTTATAGCCATTTTCCAACAAAAAAATAAAGTTACAAAAAAAGAAGCCCCTCAGGGCTTCTTTTAATAAAGGGCAAATTCCTTCTGCGAGTTCGCAAGTCCGTGCCTGATTGAAGGCACAACTAGGTGCGACAATTTTTGTTGCAATATAGATTCGTCTCCCTCTTGTACCAAGACGAATTTAATATTGGTGTAAGGCTTGGCTACTTCCAATATAGGGCATCCCAATTGAGGATGTCTATATTTCAGCATGCTATTTAGAGCAGTGATTGTTGTATCAAAAGATTCATTCTCTAGATTTTGCTTTTGCTCAAATAAATCGTTTCTGGCATAATAATCGATAAATAAATTGCGAATAGTTTTAAGTTCTGCTTCACTAATAGGAATTAGTATTTCCATACACAGTCCTCCCTCCTAAATAATAGGCAGATGGAAAAATTAATTAGTATTATTATGTCTTTATGAAGACACAGTCAAAAATAATATAAAAGTAATCATTCTTAAATTATACAACAATGAGGGATATTTTTCAACTTTTTAATTTGGTATGTTATAATCAAAATGGTTTTTTTCAAGTTTAAGGAGAATATGAATGAAAAAATTTCTGACAAACCCCTTGTTAGTTCTTTCATCACTTACCTTGATTTCAATTTTTACTGGTTCAATGATTGCGCCTATAGAATCTCGTTTCCTGACCCAAATTACGGGGAGCAGTTCATATGCAAGCTTTGCATTTACTATTGCAACCTTTGCATCAATTCTTGGAACCTTATGGCTTAGCAGGCTTGCAAATAAAGTCGGGAGGGATAAGGTAATACATACTGCTTTTATTATAAGTGCTTTTTTTCCGCTTCTTTATTCTTTTACGCAAAATACCTTTCAGGCTTATGGAATAAAATTTGCATGGGCATTTGCAGCAGCAGGAACGGGTACGGTTCTTAGAGCTTTTATTCAGGAAGAAGTATCAGTTTTCAAAGGCAAGGAAGGGACTTTTTACGGCATTATTTATTCCTTGCAATCAGGAGCTGGTGCAGTTGGGAGTATATTTGGTGGAATCATTTCAGATAAGTTTGGATTTTTTAGTGTTTTTAGAGTTGTTTTTATAATAAGCCTTCTTCAAGCGTTGATTCTCATTATACTTTTCAGAACAAACCGTTCTAAGGGAGACGATGTAAAGGAGGCAAAACAAAAAGGAAGTTTTAGAGAAGGAGTAAAATACATTTGGATAAACAAGATTTTAAGAGCAAGATTTATCCTTGTTACTGTTTTCGGTATAAACTGGAGTACAAAGGTGATTCTTTATCCATTAATACTTTTTGCACTATCAGGGCTTGATTCTTTTACTGGGGCGGTTTTTAGTGTGCAGGGAATAACGGCACTTATTGTGCTCCCGATTATTGGGAAAATTGTTGATAAGGTAGGATATTCAAAGGTTTTGAAGGTTGGTTATTTTTGTCTGGGACTTGGTGTTTTGACTCTAGCATTAACTCCGTATGTATGGCTGATTTGGGTTGCCGCAGCCACTGTTGCAGCCGGAGAAGCATGCAATGGCCCCGGAATGAGTAAATTAGAAACTATTAATATTCCTAATTATTTAAGAAATTCTGTGGTTGCGGTGCAGGATGTTTATACGACCGTGGTTGAACTCTTTTCAACATTTCTAACGGGTATTATGCTTGCTTTTCTTCAGCCTAGGGTGATAATGTTTATTATGGGAGTATTAATTTTTATATCACTCGCAATGTCGACTTTTATAATGAGGAATACTAAGGTAACTAATGACATTTCAGTACATGTTAAATAAAAATAAGAAGGAGATTATTGAATGGATATTAAAAGAAAGTCTGTGGAGAGCCATAAAAAGTGGAAGGGGAAAATTGAAGTAATATCGAGGGTCCCTCTGAAAACTATTGAAGATATATCAATTGCATATACGCCTGGCGTTGCTGAGCCATGTATAGAAATATCAGAAAATCGTGAAAAGGTTTTTTCGTATACAAGAAAGTGGAATACTGTTGCGATAATTACGGATGGTACTGCTGTTCTTGGATTGGGAGATATTGGGCCAGAGGCGGGTCTTCCGGTTATGGAAGGGAAGGCTGTGTTGTTTAAGGAGTTTGGAGATATAGATGCTTTCCCGATTTGTCTTGGAACAAAGGATGTAAATGAAATTGTAAATACAGTTGTCAATATTGCTCCCTCTTTCGGCGGAATAAATCTGGAGGATATTTCTTCACCTCGATGCTTTGAGGTTGAACGAAGGCTTAAAGAGAAACTCGATATTCCTGTTTTCCATGATGACCAGCATGGAACAGCGATTGTGATTCTTGCAGCACTCATTAATTCCCTGAAGATTACAGGTAAAAATAAAGAGGATGTTTCTATAGCTATAAATGGTGCAGGAGCAGCAGCAATTGCAACAACAAGATTGCTTTTGAAAGCCGGATTCAAGGATATAGTTTTGTGTGACACAATCGGAGCGATTTATGAAGGAAGAGAGAACCAGAATAAAGAGAAGGAATTAGTCTCTAAAGAAACCAATCTTGGCAAGACAAAGGGAACAATCAAAGAAATAATTGAAGGAAAGGATATATTTATAGGATTATCATCAGGAGAAATATTGAATGCTGGGGATATTTCAAAAATGAAGGAAAATGCGATAGTTTTTGCTCTGGCAAATCCTACGCCGGAAATATATCCCGAGGAAGCGAAAAAGGGTGGTGCAAGGATTACTGGCACTGGAAGGTCTGATTTCGATAATCAGATAAACAATGCTCTTGTTTTTCCTGGAATGTTCAGAGGTGCGCTGGATGTTAGAGCTAGAAATATAAATTACGAAATGAAAATTGCTGCAGCTCATGCGATTGCAGAATGTGTCAGTGATATTGAATTAAACGAAAATTGTATTATTCCAAATATAATGTACCCGAATTTGTGTAAGATTATTTCTGAGGCAGTTATGGACCAAGCTAGAAAAACTGGAACAGCGCAAAAATAAAAATTTAGAAAAATACGAGAATGATTTAAATTATTTATGGATTTATTTACCATGTAAACTAATAAAAAAACATGATAAAATAACCAAAGATTATCTAAAAATTACAATTATTCTACAGAGAATACCAAAAAATATTTTGATTGGTAAAACGGTTTGGCTAAGGGATTTCTAGGGCCACAAGTTTCAGTCTCTATTGGGGAAACGTTTTGTATAAGGGCTATATTTGAATAGGGGGCGGGAATGACAGTAGAATGTAGTAAAAAGGACGAGTAAGGATTAATAAAGGATGTTATAAAGTTAGGAGGTTGATAGGATGAGTAGAATTCACCGTTTTGATGTATCCGAAAACACTAAGAAGATGACGTTGGAAGGTGAAGATGAACGGCTGAAGTGGAGGGTGTTTAACGGCCGTGTAGAAGTCTTCTGGAAAGGCAGAATGGTTACAAGTAAGTCTGTTAAATTAGAGGATCGTATTTGCATAATTGTGCAAGGAGCTAAAACAAGGATTCAGGTTGAAAAACCACCATCAGAGCTGGTTGCCAAGGAAGTTTGGAAGAATGGGTTTTATAAAAGCAAGAGGTTTGATACTTTTGAAGGACTTGTTGAGGCGGCTGGCAAATTAAGGCGGAAAGATAGGACTCTTGGGTGCTCCTATTCGGCGGGAAAAGTATTTATAAACCAAGAAAAAAATATTGCGGTTGCATATAGGTGCTTCGGTGAAAAACAGCGGGGAATTCCGTACGGGTGGTATGCATCTCCGGAGGCACTGCCTGAAGAGGTGAGGAGGATAATTGAGAGAGCCTGTAATGTAATGGTCTACGGAGAGAATGAAGAATATGTTGCTGTTGGAAAAGTTAGCTGCTTAAAAGTGTAAAAAAAGAACCTGTAAGAGACTTCTCTCTTACAGGTTCTTTTTTTAATTACTTCAACAACCTAGCGGGTGTCATTGCGAGCGATAGCGCGGCAATCTTATCTCACCTCAATCTTAGAAAAAGATTTCTTGCCTCTTTTAAGAAGAATAAGCCCATCCTTTATGTCTTTTGAATCTACAATATAGCCTATGTCATTTACAGCGTTGTCGTTTACAATAGCTCCACCCTGCTGGACTACTCTTCTTGCTTCACTTTTGGAAGGAACAAGATTTGCCATAACCATTAAGTCAAGAAGAGGTATCCCTTTTGCGATTTCACTGCTTGGTACTTGAATTCCTGGTGCATTGGACAGGTTGTTTGCTCCGCTGAATAAAGCTGTAGAAGCCTGTTCCGCCTTTTTTGCTTCATCTTCACCATGAACTCGTTTTGTAAGTTCAAAAGCAAGAACCTTCTTTGCCTCGTTGATTTTTTCATCCTTAAGTGTTCCTAGTTTTCTTACTTCGTCCATAGGAAGAAGTGTCAGGTAAGCCAAGCACCTTTCAACATCGTTATCTTCAACGTTACGCCAGTACTGGTAAAATTCATATGGTGATGTCTTTGCAGGATCAAGCCATATAGCGCCACTTTCAGTCTTGCCCATTTTCTTTCCTTCACTTGTGGTTAATAAGGTAATTGTCATACCGAAGGTTTCTTTGCTTTCAATCCTTCTGACAAGGTCAGCACCGTTTATTATATTTGACCACTGGTCGTCTCCTCCAACCTGAAGAGTACAGTTATACTTCTGGAATAAATATAGGAAATCATAGCTTTGCATCAGCATATAATTAAATTCGATAAACGATAAGCCTTTTTCCAATCTTGATTTGAAACATTCAGCGGTGAGCATTCTGTTTACCGAGAAATGCTTGCCAATGTCTCTTAAAAAATCAATGTATTTAAGATTTCCCAGCCAGTCGTAATTGTCAATCATCAATGCTTTACCTTCACCAAAATCAAGAAACTTTGAAAACTGTTCCTTAAAGCGTTCTGCATTATGCTGAATTTGCTCCCTTGTGAGCATTTTTCGCATATCGGTTTTACCTGTAGGGTCTCCTACCATTGCTGTTCCGCCTCCGAGTATTACAATGGGTCTGTGACCGGCCTGCTGTAGATGAGACATAATTGTGAGAGCAAGGAAATGACCGACATGGAGACTGTCTGCAGTAGGATCAAAGCCGACATAAAATGTTACTTGTTCATTCCCGAGTAATCTTCTGATTTCTTCTTCATTTGTTGTTTGCTGAATTAATCCTCTTTCAACAAGCATATCAAATACATTTGCCATAAATATCACTCCTTTTCAAAATAACTTAAGATTTTTCACAATATAAAAACGTCAGAAACGAGTAGTACAAGGAAGTTGCCAACTTGAAGACCGGAGCGTACTTCTTGTACGTGAGGACTGAAAGTTGATAACTGACATAGTAATGCGAAGTTTATCACGCTTTTTTAAATAAAAAAACCTTCTCATCCCGATTATATATAAGGACGAAAAGGGTTCGTGGTACCACCTTAATTCGCGCAAAAAGCGCCTCTAGCCTGATATAACGGTCAGCCCCGTCCGTTAGGAACTCCAGAGTGTATTTCACGGTGATTGTGTGCTGCAGATTTTTCACCAGCCAATCTGCTCTCTAAATGTAACCACAAGCCGCTACTTCTTCTCTTTCATTGTTTTTCTAATTATAATACCTGATAGCAATTAATTCAAGTAAAGTTTTATTTTTAATAAGATAACAATTCAAAAAAGGCATTAGCACTTGATAACAGGGGAATAGTTGTATTGATATGCCTATGTAACGGTGGTATACTTTTTATGGACAACATAAAATCAATTCTTAATGGAGCTTTATATGAGTAAATCTAACAGAGCTTATTTGCTTATAATTTTTGCATGTGTTTTGTGGGGCGCAAGTCCGACTATAAGTTATATTGCATTAAATGAGATTCCTAATTTTTATTTTGTAAGTTTGAGGTTTTTTATTGGAAGCTTAATGCTGTTTGTAATTTTTGGAAAGAACATCAAAAAAATGAACCTTCAAAATTATAAAGCCTGTATTTTTACGGCATTATTTTTGTGTAGTGGATTTGTTTTGGAGACTTATGGATATAGGTATATTATTCCAATGAAAGCTGCTTTCTTGGTAAGTTTTGACACTATCCTAATACCAATATTTTATGCTTTCTTATTAAAGAAAAAGATAACGAATAAAGAGGGTATCAGTATTGGGTTGGCGTTTTTTGGGCTTTTACTTATAAATCATAATGGTCTAAGCTTGGAATTTAATTTTGGAAATCTTATTTTGATACTTGCAGCAATGTGCTATGCAGGACAGATTATTACTGTTTCAAAGGCTGTAAACCGAGCTGATCCAGGAGCTGTGACTACAATTATACTTACTTTCACAGCTTTGTTCAGCTTGGTTCCAGCGGTGTTTTTTGAAGATATTCCTCGGAGGATAAGTCCATATGGACTAACGATGGCCGTTGTTTCGGGAATATTCTGCGCAGGATTACCTTATTTTCTCCAGGCAAAGGGGCAAAAGTATATAAATCCTGTAAGAGCAGGAGTGCTTTTTAGCACGATTCCGATTTTTAGCATGATTATTTCCGGTATGGCACTAAAAAATTCGATGTCTTTAATTGCAATAGTGGGAAGCATAATAATCATCTTTGCAGTTGTTAATATTAATCTTGATTTTACTGGTAAAAGAGGAGCCGTTAAAAGTTTAAATGATGAAGAAACGGAGAAATTAAATTGTGAGTATAGTGATACACAATACAATCTGGAGACTGAGAGCCTAGAGCTAATTGATGCTAGCAATATTAAGGGAGAAGGTGAAGAGGTATTACTGAAATGAATCCAAGGGTAAAAAAATTTATTGAAGAAAATAATATAGATAACAAAAAATTACAAGCTATGCTGAAATATACCTCTGAAATAATTCCTGAAGTCCGGCCTTATTTTGATATTGATACATATAATGAGTTGGGTGTTTTAAGGATAAAAAACAATTATAAAGACAAAGAGATACAGCCCTCTTATTTGCCACATTAAACAATCTTTCCAAATTAAATCGTTTCCTATGGGAGCAATCAACTGATATATGGCAGACTAAAATGGAAGATATCACTGATAGAGGAACCTTTATTAAAAGAACTGTTTTATTTCCGACAGTTTTAGAGTTGTTTAAAAAATACACCAAAAATAAAACTGTGGCAGCTGAATTCGGTTGCGGGGATGGAGCTATTCTTCAAGAATTAGTTAAACTTGGGATTGCGAAAGAGGTTTATGGAATTGATTTTAATGAACAATTTATTAATTCATTAAGATTAAAATATCCAGAAAAGCGAAGTAGGTTTTTGGTTCAGGATATTACAGGTGAAGGACTTAGATACAAGTTTGATTTGATTGTGTGCAGTATGGTATTGTTGGATATGCCGGAGATAGATAGAGCACTGGATAATATATTCAACAGTTTAAATCAGGACGGGAAGATAATTATTGCAGACATCAATTCAGATACTTATAAAGCGATTGGATTTTGGGAGAATGGGAAATTTATAAAAATACATAATCCAGAAAATGTTTTCCATACGGAAAAAATGATTTCGGGGCATACAAAAGCGGTTCACAATTATCATCCGTTTAATTATTATAGGAGCTTCTTTGAGAGAAAGGGAATGAGCTGTTTGGAGGACTTTATAATTGCTATATCTAAAGAAAGTGTGCTAAATCAGACTAATATTACCTCTGAAGATAAAGAAAGATTGATAGCAGAATTAGAAAAGGATTTTGCAAATCCACCTTTTCACGTTATTGTTTTAGCAAAATAGAGCGAACCTTTGCATATTTTGAACGCGGGCAGTTGTATTGATATGCATATGGAACAGTGATATACTTTTTATGGACGACATAAAATCAATTCTTAATGGAGCTTCATATGCGTAAATCTAATAGAGGCTATTTGCTTATAATTTTAGCATGTTTTTTGTGGGGCGCAAGTCCGACTATAAGTTATATTGCATTAAATGAGATTCCTCTTTTCTATTTTGTAAGTCTAAGATTCCTTATTGGCAGCTTGACCTTGTTTCTAATTTTTTGGAAAAAAATTAAGGAAATTAGTTTACAGAATCTTAAAGCCTGTATTTTTACAGCAATATTCTTATTCAGTGGATTTGCACTCGGAGCTTATGGATATAGATACGTAATTCCAATGAAAGCTGCTTTCCTAATGAGCTTTGATACTGTTTTGATTCCAATATTATATGCTTTCTTATTTAAGAAAAAGATAAAAAACAAAGAAATCATTAGCGCTTTAATAGCTTTCATTGGCCTTTTCCTGATAAACTTTGACGGCTTAAACCTAGAATTAAATTGGGGTACTGCTATTTTGCTACTTGCAGCTTTATGCTATGCAGGACAGGCTATTGCTGTTGCAAAAGCGGTAACATGGGCAGAACCAGGAGCTGTAGCTGCGATTCAATTAGGACTTGCAGGTCTATTCAGTTTAATCCCGGCAGTATCATTTGAGCAAATCCCAAAGGAAGTGAGTTCGTCTGGGGCAATTCTTACGGTTGTTTCTGGAATATTCTGCGCAGGGGTTGCCTATTATTTACAGGCAAAAGGACAAAAATATATAAACCCTGTAAAGACTGGAGTGCTTTTTAGTACGACTCCGCTTTTCGGCATGATTATATCCGGATTAGTGCTTGGAAATACAATGTCTTTATTTGCTGTGGCTGGGAGCGTAGTAATTATCTTTGCTATCATTAATATTTATCTGGATTTTTTCGGACGGGTTGGAATTGCTAGAGGCAGTAAAAATAAAGATTCAGAGGAATGCGATTGTGAATGTAATATTATGCAGAGTAGTCAAGAAGTTGAAAGTATAGAACCTGTGGGTATTAGTAGTCTTAAAAGATAACTACAAAGGAGTATTATTAGTGTGAATGCAAGAGAAAAAGATTTCAGGGCATACTATTCACATTATTGTTTCAGTAAAATAGAAGAAACATTTTTGGAATATCTGCATATTTTAAATTGACTTAATAAAAAGTGGCTGTTATAATAACCAACAATAAGGAAAGCGTTTATTAATAAAATTTATAAAACAAAATTTTACTGATAAACCCATTTAAGTTCGTTTCACTCACAAGTTCTTAGATGAAGCTTTTCATGAAATCTAGGAGCAGATACATCGAATTTGTAATACTTTCCTAGATTATAAGATAATACGATGACAGGGAAAAGTAAGTTTTTTTGATTCTTAAAGCGAGTAGGGGATAGTGAAAGCTCTGCAGATAGAAATGATTGAAGTTCTCCCTTGAGTTGCAGGCTGAACCTATAAGAGTAGGCCTTGCCGGATGTTCACCGTTATAGGAACCGTGTATCGGATTAATCCCGTACATTTGGCTTTGCCTTTACAAAAGGTGGTATCAGAGAACAACTCCTGGTCCTTTACGGACTCGGAGTTTTTTTATTTAGGAGTTTTTTATTTTAAAGGAGGGAACAATATGATAATAGTAATGAAAAATTATGCAAAAGAGCAGCAAATTATGGAGGTTGAAAACAAGCTTGTTGAACTCGGGTTTAAGACACATCCGATATATGGAGAGATTAAGACGGTTATTGGAGCGGTTGGCGACAAAAGACTTTTGGATACAAGAGTTCTGCTTGACATGGCTGGTGTTGACTCGGTCATTCCAATAATGAAACCATATAAGATGGCGAGCAGAGAGTATAAGCAGGAAGACACAGTGGTTGATGTTTCAGGTGTCTCAATAGGTGGAAAGGAAATTGTGATTTTCGCCGGACCTTGTGCGGTCGAAAACAAGGAGCATTTCTTTGAGACTGCAAGATATGTAAAGAGTGCTGGTGCAAAGATTCTTCGTGGAGGGGCTTTCAAACCAAGAACTTCTCCTTATGCTTTCCAAGGGTTGCAGGAGGATGGATTGAAGATGCTTGCCGAAGCAAGAGAGATGACTGGTCTGAAAATTGTAACTGAGGTAATTGATCCAAGAGATGTTGAGCTTGTCACACAATATGCAGACATAATTCAGATTGGGGCAAGGAATATGCAAAACTTCAGGCTGCTTCAGGAAATTGGCGCAAGTATGAAGCCGGTTCTGTTGAAAAGAGGAATATCTTCAACTATTGAAGAGTGGTTGATGGCAGCAGAATACATGATGCTTGAAGGGAACCAGAAAATAATTCTTTGTGAAAGAGGAATCAGAACTTACGAGACCGCTACACGTAATACGCTTGATATTAGTGCAATACCAGTTGCTAAAGAACATTCGCATCTCCC
>Ga0209340_1001377_pt1 | contig 17769 bp, 18 predicted proteins | sample EPASupsiteSAE323_FD_187266 | JGI IMG/M metagenome (GOLD analysis project Ga0209340, IMG submission 187266) | Bioremediated contaminated groundwater from EPA Superfund site, New Mexico - Sample SAE3-23 (SPAdes) (version 2) | ecosystem: Environmental > Aquatic > Deep subsurface > Groundwater >... | reverse complement strand
CATCCGGATTGGTGGTATAGCGATAAAGCTGTCCTGCTCCGCCGGTGGCGATGATAACAGCCCGGGCGATATAAAGTATCTGCCGTTTGTTTTGCTTGTCATAAACCAGTGCCCCCTGGCATTCCCCTGCCTCAGTTCCGAGCAGATCGATTAAAAACTGATACTCAAAGATCTTGATCCGCTGATCTTCTTCACAATTTTTCACGAGGGCAGCGCGGATGGTTTCCCCGGTGGTGTCGGCAGCATGCAGAATACGCGCTTTACTGTGTGCCCCCTCCCGGGTCAGGGATATATTGCCGTCCTTCATATCGAAGCTGGCACCGGCAGCGATCAGTTCACGGACCCGATCCGGTCCTTCCCGCACCAGCACATCAACCGCCTCAATGTCACAGACTCCTGCGCCTGCCTCCAGCGTATCCTCCAAATGCAAAAAAGGGGAATCTTCCTCATGCACTGCAGCAGCGATTCCCCCCTGGGCCAGTCCCGTATTGGAGTCCTTGATGGTTTTTTTAGTTAATACCACGACCTCCCCATAGGCTGATGCCTTAAGGGCCGTAAACAAGCCGGCGATCCCGCCGCCGATGATCAGAAAATCAGTATTTATTACCGGAATTCCCGGTTGCATCTCCCAGGTGTATCTAGTAATTCTCATATAAAATCCTTATTTCTATTTAATTTCCAGCATATTTTGCAAAGATCTGAATGCTCTTTTGCGTATATCTTCAGCTACCTCTATCTGCTCCTGTAATTTTTCCAGGGAAAGAGCCAGCTCTTCCAAATTGATCATCTTCATTTCCTGGCACACAAAATTACTGCGGGCCAGATAAAATATTTTATCCGGGCAGTATTTTTTCAGACTGTGCAAAAAACCTTCTTCTGTGCCGACAATAAACTCCCTGGCGGAACTGTCCTTGATGTAATTCAATATTCCGGCGGTAGAACGTACCGCGTCAGCCAGAGCCGTTACTTCCGGTGGGCATTCAGGATGAACAATAACCTTGGCCTGTGGATGCAATGCAATTTGTTCCCGCATACTGTCTGGACTGACGATGTCATGCACCGGACAGTACCCTTGCCAGAAAATCAGCTCCCGTCCGGTCTGAGCAGCTACATATCGGCCCAGATTGCGGTCAGGTACAAATATGATTTCTTTATCCAGAGGAATGGAGTTTATCACAGCAACTGCATTGGAAGATGTACAACAAATATCACTTTCCGCCTTGACCGCAGCCGAAGTATTCACATAAGCAACCACCACCGCACCAGGGTGCTGGCTTTTTTTCTCCCGCAGGGCCATCGGCGTGACCATGTCGGCCATCGGACATCCTGCCTGCACAGGTAACAACACCATTTTATCAGGATTCAAGATTTTGGCGCTTTCCGCCATAAAACTGACACCACAGCTGACAATAACTTTGGCTTGTGTCACACTGGCTTGCTGGGCCAGTTGCAGGGAATCGCCCACAAAATCAGCAACATCCTGTATTACAGGGTTCTGATAGTAATGCGCCATGATGACTGCGTTAAGTTCCTGCTTGCGTCGGTTGATATACTCTATTAAATCATTGGCCATGAAAATGGCATCCTCCTGTTAAAAGCTCCCTGGACTAATCTTTTGAATTTCGTTCTGCTCATTGACATAGACAAGAGCCGGTTTATATCCTTTGCATTCCTCATCACTCAGCAGGGTATAGGTAAGAATTATGACCACGTCGCCCCGTTGCACCTTGCGGGCAGCAGCACCATTCAGGCAGACTGTTTTTGAACCTCTCTCCCCTTCGATGACATAGGTTTCAAAACGTTCACCATTATTATTGTTGACGATGGTTACTTTCTCATTTTCGATAATATCGGCTGCATCCATAAGATCCCGATCCAGAGTAATGCTCCCGACGTAATTGAGGTTGGCATCCGTAACTACTGCGCGATGAATTTTTGACTTCAACATATACCGGAACACTGAATTACACCTCCACGATAAGATTGTCTATCAATCTTGTATTACCAAACTTTACTGCCAGAGCTATCAAAACCCGACCTGTAATTTCCTCCACATCTCCCAGATCATTTGCATCATATATCTCCACATAATCAATATTGGCCTGAGGGGCTGCTGCTATCATTTCCCTGATCGCCTGCTTCAGCCGGGCAACATTTACCACTCCGCTCTCCGCCAGTCGTCTGGCTTCTTGCAGGGAACGGCTCAGTGCCAGAGCCTGTTGGCGCTGCTCCTCATCCAGATATACGTTACGCGAACTCATGGCCAGTCCATCTGCTTCACGCTTGATCGGTACTCTGACAATGGTGATGGGGAAATTCAATTCCTGCACCATCTTTTCAATGATCATGACCTGCTGGGCATCCTTTTGTCCAAAAAATGCCATGTCAGGCTGACAGATATTGAAAAGCTTGCTGACCACGGTCGTAACCCCTTTAAAATGTCCTTCACGTGAACCTCCGCAGAGCTTTGAAGTAATCTCTCCTTTCAATTCCACCCAGCTGTTATATCCTTCGCGATACATATCGCGCACGGATGGAGCAAAAATGGCATCTACTTTTTCTTCTTCCAGTTTTTTACGGTCACTCTCAACATCACGCGGATAGCTGTCAAAATCTTCATTGGGCCCAAACTGAATAGGGTTTACAAAAATAGAAACGACTACTATATCACAGTGCTGGCCCGCTTCTTTAACCAATGACAAATGTCCGGCATGCAGATATCCCATCGTGGGAATCAGCCCTATTTTCTGCCCCTGGCGTTTCTTGTCCAGGCACCAGTTTTGCATTTCCTTGACATCATTAAAAACCTTCATTTTCCATACCTCGTTGTCAGTTTATATTTAATCCTCCCGGGAGAGCACCTGGTCGGGTGATCTCCCGGAGATTTCACTAATATAATCTTTCCAAAACATCTTCCTTGATGGTAAAACCGTGTTCTTCGCCCGGGAAGGTGCCCTCTTCCACCTCTTGTTTATATGCCAGTAACGCTTCCTTGATAAGCGGTTCCAGGTTGGCAAATTTCTTGACAAACTTGGGGATATGCCCTTTGAACATGCCCAGCATATCATTGACCACCAAAACCTGTCCGTCGCAATAAGCGCCTGCACCAATGCCAATGGTTGGTATCGACAATTCCTCGGTAATCTTCTTGGCCAGCAGGACCGGGACACATTCCAGGGTAATGGCAAAAGCCCCGGCTTCTTCAAAAGCATGGGCAGCAGCAATCAGGTTTTTGGCCGTGTCAACATCTTTGCCTTGTACTTTAAACCCGCCAAAGGCATTCACTGATTGCGGAGTCAATCCAATATGGGCCATGACCGGGATCTGCGCATCGATAATCGCTTTGGCAAACTCGACCCTTTCCAGTCCGCCTTCCAGCTTGACCGCCTGGGCTCCACCTTCCTGGATTAACCGTCCGGCATTACGAACGGCTTCTTCTCTGGAAACATGGTAGGACAAAAACGGCATGTCTCCTACTACAAGTGCATGTTTGGTGCCTCTTGCGACTGCGGCGGTATGGTGTACCATGTCATCCATGCTTACCGCCAGGGTGTTCTCGAATCCGAGCTGCACCATGCCAACTGAATCACCGACCAATATCATGTCAATGCCCGCTTCATCCACCATGGCTGCCATTGAATAGTCATAGGATGTAAGCATGCTTATTTTTTGTTTATTGAGCTTTTTTTCTTTTATCGTTGCAACTGTCACTCTGCTCATTTGTACACCCCCTTACTGGGCTGAGCCAACACGGGCCAGCTCCTGCATAAATACTTTCTGGAATTTTTCCATGGCATTTTTGTCAATACTGCCCTTTTCCAACGCTATTTGGGCAGTATAATAGCCCAACCATCCGTAGAGCTTGGTTAATTCCGGCGCCATTTCTTCCAGGCAGTCCAAATGTTTGATTATAGTTGAAAGATCACCTCGGGCAATCGGCCCGGTGAGAGATTTAGGGATGCCTATGTTCTCAATATTATGCAATGTACCATTAATTAAGGGCAACAAAGCACGGGTAGCCATATTTTTGGGGATACCGGTGGATTCCAGCAGCTTGACCCCAAAATCAATGATGGTTACCAGATAATTTGAAACCACACAGGCTCCAGCATGATATAAAGGTTTGGCTTTGCGATCTATAAAGAAATACTCTCCTCCCAGCGTTTCAACGATACAGACAGCAATATCAAAAGCCTGCCTGTCCCCTTCAATGCTGAAAACAGATCCGGGAAAATTTTCAATGGCCATATCCAGGTTGGCAAAAGACTGCAACGGGTGCACAGAAAGTACCCGTGCGCCAAATTCCTTGGCCCGGTCTAATATCTCTGATGATTGTGCTCCGCTCATGTGTACCAATGTGTGTCCGCTATGAATAGCCCTACGATCAGCCAGCGTGTCCACAACTTTTTGAATGGCACTGTCGCACGGAGTAATAAATATCAAATCAGCTGAGCGAGCAACGTCTTCCGGGTTTGCTGCAACACAACAACCGGTTCGTTTTGCCAGTAACTGTGTAGATTCAGGTCTAATATCATATGCACCCGTAATCTCATAGCCCTTTTCACGCAAAACGACTCCGACAGCCGTTCCAACAACCCCCGCCCCAATAATACCAATCTTTGGTCTCAACACAAAATAAACCCCCTCTGAAAACAGGCAAAACGGTATAGCCTGTTTTTGCTTTTCCGTCCTGGTCCGCGAGGGATCCAGGCTTCTTTTGCAGGAGTACCGGCGGGAGACTCCCTATTTACTTATTTTCCGTCTTTCTGATGCTTTGGCTCGCATCTTCCAGCTGTGCTGCTCTAGCCAACACCTCCCCGATCCCTTTGCCATCCGGAAATACCAACTGTGGTGCTATTTCCTGCAAGGGAACTAAGACAAACAAACGTGCATACAAGTGCGGATGAGGAACCACCAGCTCATGCAAAGCGATGGTTTCCTCTCCAAATAAAAGGATATCCAGATCTATTACCCGGGGACCCCATTTTCCGTTCCTGAGGCGTCCCAATTTAATTTCAATTTTTTGCAGAACATCCAGTAACTCCAGTGGAGTCAATTCTGTTTCTATTTCAATGACCTGATTTAAAAATTCATCCTGGTCGGTCTTCCCCCAGGGTGAAGTAATATATAAAGACGACTTGCGTGTCACTATGATCTTTTCAATCTGTTCAATCTGGTATATGGCTTGGGCCAGGTTTTTTTCCTTGTCGCCCATATTGGAGCCCAACCCAACATATATTTGCCCGTTCAAACAGTGTTCACCCTCTAAATTATCATATAGGTTATCCCTCTGCAAGAGTTAATTTCGGTATCTTTTAATAGAAACACCAAAATAGTCAAATTCGCCTTCTACCGGCGCTTCCGGTTTGTAAACGGTTATTTCCACCCCGGCGATCGGGAATTGAAACAGCAACGCCGCGGCAATATTTTCCGCCAGTGCTTCCAGTAATTGATAACTTTCCTGCTCAACGATATTTCTTATCAGAGCAAAAACCTCGGCATAAGATACCGTATCTTTTATATCATCACTTTTTCCGGCTATACTCGTGTCCAGCAATAAATCTGCATCAACTCTGAAAGTTTGCGGCTCTGCCTTTTCAAAGGCCAACACTCCATGGCAGGCCTTGAATGTCATGCCCCGGGCCATGATTTTATCCATTCTCGCTCCTTATCGCATCCAGCATCCGTGCCAACCGGCAACTCTCCCGTACATCATGTACCCGCACGATATCTGCTCCGTTCATGATAGCGGCTGCCATAACCGCCAAACTGCCTTCCAGCCTTTCATTCACTTCCAAGTCTAGCGTCGCGCCGATGAATGATTTTTTCGAGCCACCGATCAGCAAGGGTCTGCCCAAACTCTTAAAATCCTGTAGGTGTTTAACGATCAAGCGGTTTTGGGCAAGCGTTTTGCCAAAACCCAATCCGGGATCAAGTATGATCTTTCCCGGTTCCAACCCGGCCTGCTCAGCCTTCCCGGCAGACTGCGCTAGTTCCTCGGCAATATCATCGATCAAATTATCATATGGTTCATGTCTTCTTAATTGCAGACGATTGTGCATCAAAACCACTGGAGCCTGCCATTTGACCAGTACATTCAAAAGTTCAGGATCCATCTGCAGATTGCCGATATCGTTGATCAAATGGGCTCCGTGCTCCAATGACTGTCGAGCCACCTCCGCCCTGAAAGTGTCTACCGATACAATCATGCCGGCATTGGCCAGTTTTTTGACCAGCGGGATGACCCGGGCCAGTTCTTCTTCTTCACTGGCGATCGTTGCATCGGGACGGGATGAAGCTCCTCCCACATCTATAATATCAGCACCTTCAGCCTGCATGGCCAAAGCGTGTGTAAGGGCTTCTTCATGATCCATGAATTTTCCTGCATCACTGAAGGAATCGGGGGTAACATTCAGGATCCCCATAATCAGGGTTCGTTTGCCCAGCTCAAGGGTTTGTCCCTGGGCCAGGGGCAAACTGCCGACAGGTCCTTCCAGCGAATTCAGTATGTTTTCAATATCCTCCGCCACTACCCGCAACCCAAACGGCTGCAGCTTGAGTTTTTCCGATAAAAGTGCGTAATGCTTCAGGGTCCCAAGCAACAAAACATCACTTGAACCTTCTCCACCGCTGGCGGCTTGCCGGGAAACAGCTGCTTCACCGCCTTTGGACAGCATTTCCTGTTTTAAAATATTGGCTGCCCGGTGGGAAATATTTTTTAGTTTTATACAACGAAATACGGCCTTGGGAATCATATACTCGATACCCGGAGAACTGGCACCGATCTCCTCCAGATATCTTTTGGCTTCGGCACGGCTTTCTATTAAAATTGCATGATGAGCCAATTTTTCACCCCACGTTAATATGTAAATGTTGTTACACTGAATTCTTTATTACCTCGTTTGGGACAGGTGTTACGCTCTTCACACTGACTGCAAACCCGGGACAAATTATCGGCTCGATGGAGCCTTTCACCGAGGAAACTCATATCCCGGCTGATATTTCTATGTTCATATATAGCCCGGCAAATCATATCGGTCTCATTGGGATTAAAAAAGGCACGCGGTAATATTTCGCGAGCCAATTTTGAGCCGAAAGAAGCATGGTCTACTCCTTCACGGTATTCTTTCCATTTGCCTATGTCATGCAATAAGCCGCAGGCATAGATACATTCCTTGGCGGCCAATTTACCGCTTACGCCGCTTTCCTTGACAAAATAGTTGAGATCATTATGTTCCAGAACCAGAATGTAAGCGATCCTGGCCACATCAATATGATGATGCAGGCCATGCTGGCAGTATTTGACAACATTTTCATCGTCGATGTTGCGCTTTATGTATTCAATATAGAATTTATCCTGTAAAAGCAATTCTACCCGCTTCACCATCGTCACCCCGCGAATATTTTTGCAGTTTTGCTGTGTAATATTAAACAAAGAACCGGTAGATCCTGCCGCGCAGGCAAATATATTTTACTCTTCTTCCGCTTCCGTTGCTGCTTCCTTCTGTTCACCGGCCATTATATGTTCAAATTGTTCAGCTTCCATGGTTTCAGATTCTATCAAGCGGGCAGCTATCAGGTGCAATTTTTCAATGTTGTCACTTAATATCTTTTCAGCCTTGTTATAACTGGCATCCATGTAATGGGAAGCTTCTTTGTCAATGGCATAAGCAATGGCATCAGAATAATTGCGGTCCCGTGAGATATCACGGCCCAAAAATACTTCTTCGCTCTTGTGCCCGAAAGTCAGCGGCCCCAGATCCTCGCTCATTCCGTATTCAGTGATCATTTTACGAACAATGCTGCTGGCCCGTTCCAGATCATTCTGGGCACCGGTACTGATGTCATTCAGAACCAATGCTTCGGCTACCCGTCCCCCCAGCAGGGTGGTTACTTCATCCAGCATATAGGATTTGGTAATGTAGTTGCGGTCTTCCTCCGGCAATAGCAGCGTATAGCCACCTGCCCGCCCGCGAGGAATAATCGATATTTTATGTAATTTATCCGTATGGGGCAGAAAATACGAAACCAGAGCATGACCGGCTTCGTGATACGCCACCAGCTTCTTTTCTTTTTCGGAAATGACCCGGGTCTTCTTTTCCGGACCGGCGATGACTCTTTCGATCGATTCCTCCATTTCCTCCATCCCTACCGTACTTTTATCACGTCGGGCAGACAACAGGGCAGCTTCATTGACCAGGTTGGCCAGATCGGCCCCTGTAAATCCCGGGGTTCGTTTGGCCAATATTTCCAGATTTACATTCTCGTCCAAAGGTTTATCCTTGACATGGACTTTAAGGATCGCTTCACGGCCTCTTACATCCGGTCGGTCAATCAAAATATGACGATCAAACCGTCCCGGTCTTAACAAAGCAGGGTCGAGGATATCAGGTCGGTTGGTGGAAGCCATCACAATAATGCCCTCGTTGGTACTGAAGCCGTCCATTTCCACCAGCAGTTGGTTCAAAGTCTGTTCACGTTCATCATGTCCTCCGCCCAGACCCGCACCACGCTGCCGTCCAACAGCATCTATTTCATCAATAAACACAATACAGGGTGAATTTTTTTTGGCTTGTTCAAAGAGGTCGCGCACCCGAGCCGCACCTACACCAACAAACATTTCTACAAAATCGGAGCCGCTGATGGAGAAAAATGGCACTCCGGCTTCGCCGGCGACCGCCTTGGCCATCAACGTTTTTCCCGTTCCGGGAGCACCGAATAACAAAACCCCGCGGGGTATTTTCGCCCCGATCTTCATGAATTTTTCAGGATTTTTCAGGAACTCGACAACTTCCGTCATTTCTTCTTTGGCTTCCTCGGCACCGGCTACATCGGCAAAAGTCGTTTTGACCTGTTCACCGGACATCATCCGGGCTTTACTCTTGCCGAACTGCATAACTTTACCGCCACCACCCTGGGTCTGGTTCATAATAAACAACAGGAAGACAATTAAAATCACAATGGGGAAAAGCGTGCTGAGCAACGTGGTCCACCAGGGCGCAGGCGGAACCGGCTGCGCTTTCACCTGTACTCCCTTGTCCTGCATGATCTTGTCAATATTGCTTTCTTTGGTCGCTACCGTTGATACTTTATCGCCATTTTTTAAAGTTGCCGAAATTTTGTAAACCAGTTCATTTACTTCGATTTCAGCACTCTTTACCGTTCCTGTCTCAACCTGACTGTAAAATTGAGAATAGGACAATTCCGTGACCTCATCCTGCGGGGTGGAAGTCATTTTTATAGCAAATAATGCCAGTAAAACGATCAATGTGTATATCGCTATGTTTTTAAGAGCCTTGTCCAATTAATTACCTCCCCGGTCTGATTGAATATGATAAATAGCTTGCATCATTTGTGTTTCCTGAATTGATAAATTCTTCTAGGTCAAAACATTTTAGCATATGGCTATCGGCTTTTCAATTTATGAATATTGTTTTCATTTGCAGTCTTTTTTATCAGCAGGATATTTTTGCTCAGATGGTCAACGGCAGCTGCCGAACAGATACATAATCCCACCAGAGCATAAATCTCGCCGTTGCGGGAGGCGAGTACCGCAACCTGGTCTCTTTGCCGGAAAGGGACCTTTTTTTCATTTAAATATTTCTTTAGCTTTTTATGCCCGGCAAACCCAGCCGGCTGAATTACATCTCCGTTGCAGCGCGAACGAAGCACCAGTGGCAAAGACAGTTTGTCGTAATCCAGATATATCTCGTCAGCTTCCGCATTTAAACGGCCTTTGTCCTCAAGTATAAAACCATATGTGGTCCCGTCCGGAAGTATTGCCTGCCCAGGAATCGTGACCTCAATATTGAAAATATCTGTTTCTTGCCAATTACTCGTAAATATTATTCTATCATAAGACTTGTTGATCTTGATTCCCTTTTTTAACTGCAGAATTTTAGCCGAACCTGGTTTATGCAGCAGCTCCAAAACTTTCTCCACATCCCGGGCCTCCCATCCAGTCGGACCTCCCACGGCTGATAATGCCATGATCGTTAACCTTCTGCGTACTGCCAGAGGCAGAACTTTAAACCCATCCAAATCCATCTCCAGACCCTGCTCATCCTGTGCATAAACCAACTGCTTCCAATACCCTTGCATGATTTGCTGCAAATAATCGTTTTCAGCCCCGACAATTTCCGCTAAGCGGCTTAAATTCTCCGCAATGCGGGGATTGTATTCATTCTGCAAAAGCGGGATCAACTGATGCCGAATACGGTTGCGCAGAAAAGTTTGATCCTGATTGCTTTGATCAACACAAAAACTGATTTGATTCTCCTGCAGATAGTTCAGCAAATTCTGTTTGCTCAGCTGCAGAAGCGGACGAATGAGATTTCCGTTACGCGGCATAATGCCCCGCAAGCCCTGCATACCAGCTCCACGCAACAAATGTAAAAGCACTGTTTCGGCCTGATCATCCTGATGATGGGCAGTCGCTATGGCATCGGCCGGCAATTCCAACATTAATTCGTTGAAATATCCATAACGGGCCTGACGGCCGGCATCTTCAAGGGATGTTTTCGTCTGGCAGGCTAATTCGCGGACGTCAATCGTTTTTGCGTAACAAGGGATCTTCATCCGCCGGCAATGTTCTTCCACAAATTTTTGTTCCGGCCCGGCTTGCGGACGCAATCCGTGATTGATATGGGCAGCCACAATACTGAAGCCTGACTCCAGGCTCAATTCCCACAGAATATACAAGAGGGCCATTGAGTCTGGCCCCCCCGATACTGCCACAATAATTTTTTCGCCGGGTCTGATTAATCCCTGAGTGGCAATATATGCCTTGACTGCCTCAATCATAGATGCTCCTCATCTCCGTCTGTTACTACTATCCTACCCAAGTTATATCAATTGTCAAGCGACTGAAAAATGTTCGTGAGACAGTCTACAAAATCCTGGGGAAATGAATCCTGAAAACCGTTCCTTGGTCTCCGGTTTCAAATTCTATCCGTGCCCCATGGCGGGCGGCAATACTATAACATACTGCCAAACCCAACCCGACGCCATTATCCCCTGCTCGGCTTTTTTGCGCGCGGTTATATCTTTAGAATAAAAAGATAGTCCCCCATCCTTGGTCGGATACACACTTACTTCGAACCAACTGGCCATTTTTATACTGAAAGTTTCGTAATTGACTGTGGCTCTACTCTGCATGGCTCTGCCTATCAACTTGGAGATACCTGGGTCAATCGGTTCGGAAATGACTTCCCACAATAATTTGCCGTGTAGCTCTTCCTGACTTTTCTGCAACAACTCCTGCGCCTTCTGGTTGACATAGACGATGCGCCATTCTGCATCGACCGCATAAAAAGGGTCGCTGATGGAAGCCAAGGTAAACAAAATATGTTTCAGGGTTTCTTCACTCTTGCGCAGCTTGTTTTCAGTCTGCTTGCAGTCGGTTATGTCAATCATGGCATTTAAACAAAAAATATACCTGTCAATGGTGATCAATTGGGATGATACCACGCCATAACCTATTTTGCCGTCCTTGTTGCGTTATTCAACTTCGTAGCTGTGCAGTCCATTGTTTTTTTTAATTTCCAGATATTTTTGCTCATCCTGCATTTCATCGATCCATAATGACAAAGCGCTGTGTCGCTGGCCGATCACTTCCTGGCGGGAGTACCCAAATGCATTTACCCAACTGTCATTGATATCCGCGTATGTAAAATCATCCCGGTTTAGAATGGACATGATTATATCGGTATTGCGATAGGCGTTAAAAAAAACATCTACATTGGGCTGATCATATATGTTAAATTTGCTGTCATGCGACCGCAGATTATCATCTTCATTGTTCGGATCTCTTTTTTTACTGGATGAATCGAACATTGCCAATCCTCCTCATTACTCGACCGATCATGATTTAATTTAACATTTTTTTCATATTTGTCCTTAATGCAAATAATTGGATACTATTGTTAATTTTCCTTCTAATTTATATAAATATATGAAAATTTTTTACAAATAAAAATCTCTCCGAACGTTTTAAACGCTGGAGAGATCCGGATTTTTTGATTATTAAATTATCATCAGGCCATATCCAACCTCAGGCATATGGCGGTCATATCATCAACCGGTTTGCCTGCTGCCAGACTCAGCGCCCGGCTGATAACCATTTGCGCAATGATTTGCGGCTCAGTTTCGTGAATCTGAGCCAATAGGCGTGGTATCCAAATATCACCGTTCTGCTCCCGGGATGCTTCCATTACCCCGTCGCTGACCATCAGAATTATATCACGAGGCAGCAAGGATCTTCTCTCACTGTTTACTTCAACTTCCTCCAGTATTCCGATGGGCAGGGAAGATGAACTTAATTCAGATATCTGTCTTCCTCTTTTTATAAAAGTCGGAGCGCTGGCAATTTTGATGAAGTCAAGTTCAGCACTATATAAATCTATCAGCATCATATCCATGGTGGTAAAACTCTCTTTTTGTGAACGCAGCAATAAAACCGAGTTAATGGTCTTTAGCGCCAGCTCTTTGTCAAAACCGCTTTCAAGAAGATCAACCAGCAATTTTACTGCCGTATTGCTTTCTTCGTGAGCTTTTTCTCCTACACCCATGCCGTCACTCAGGACAACAAGTTCCTTACCTTCCTGCAAAGTATTTATGATCATGCTGTCACCGCTCCTGTCTTCCCTGGCGACCTGGGCAACAGCACTTCTGACCTGGTAGTTAAAAGCACGCTTCAGCGTGAAATCACATGCGCCTCTGCCCATTAATCCCGGACAGTTTTTTTGGCAAACCTCCATTTTTTGTCCCAAAGCAGAAGAAAGTGCCGGAGCCACACTTAGTTCACAACCGCTGCCGTCCACACATGATGCACTGATCACATTGATTGACAATAACTCTCCCTTGTAGCAGATGGGGCTGATATCTTTCAGATTTATACCCAGCCGTTTGCAGGCCTTCAGCAATTGCTCGCGCAGTCCGATATCAATCGAGGAGTCAATTTCAATTTCATCCGCCAGACTTCTGACCACCTGCCCGACACCTTTTAGCTGCCTGGCAACCAATTCGCGTGATTCACCCATTTTTTCCGACCAATACTCGTTGATACGCAGATTATCAAAGAGATAATTTACCGTGGTCACCAGTTCACGGCCATGCAGGCACTTTTTCTTTAGTGATGGAGGTAAATCCTCATAACTTATTTGCCCGGCACTTTCAGTTTGACAGAAGAGTTCCAGGATTTCCTGCGCCGTACTGTGATACTCCCGGTTCCAGCAGCCATTGAAACGAGTACAGTCTTCACAGAAGCCGTTGGATAATTCATCATATAAATAATTCAGGCATGAATTTCCCCGCGGACGGTTGTTTATTTCATCCAAACCGGTAAACGTCGAGCTCAGTTCATCAAACACCTGCGCCAAATGGTGGATGCGATTACCAATCGTTTCTTTTAGACGGAAGTCGGATTGACTATCGTCTGGTTTATGGCCGGATAATGTCCCCAGACTCTGTACCGGCAGCTTCTCTTTTAACGACTCGGGCAGAAGCATGAAAATAATACTGGCTATACCAGTTTCCCACAAGCCCAATATCGTAAGCTGACTGTCCGTTATAAACATTGACAGCGCCAGCGTTCCCAACATGTAACCTATAATTACCCCTAACCGTCCAAAGCTGCGGAATATTCCCGCCAGGAGTCCGGATATAGAATACATCCCCAGTGTCTGGGCAAATAAACTGGAAGAAATGGAAGGAAGTATGCCTGACATCACTCCCATTACAGCTCCTCCGCCGGTACCCCAGAGGTAGGCAGCTATCATTATACCTAGGCGGCATAATATACCGCTGACTGCCAACCCTGCCACCTGCAGATCACTAAGACCCATTATCAAGCCAATCCCCAGGACCATAAAGGCGCCCATTTCTTCAAAGCCAAAACTGGCCATGGGTTTTTTCTGTTTGATCACCTCATAGCAATGCAGCAGAACATAACTGATAACACTGCTGATCAGTGCTTCAAAAACGATTACCATTTCCTGATAAAAATTTAAACCGCTTATCATTAAAGCAACGCTCTTTATGACCAAAATAACAGCTGCCGTTATCGCGGGTACTCCCCACCAGGTTTTTCCCAATTGAATTTTTTCAGTGTTTAAAACCCACACCATGACCAGTAAAGCAGCCATATCAGCTGTCAATACGCTTCCGGGCAGGACAGACGCCAGACCAATCAGGCTGAAAAGCAGCAGGATAAAGCTGCGCGGACGGTTTTTAGCAGCAAAAACCGCTACAAAAGCAAATATAAAGGGTAACAGTTCACCAAGAATAAAAGCTCTTGATAGAATTACCGCGCCTCCAGCCAGGAGGAGATTTTCCCATCGCAGCATGCTTTTAAGCCAGTCAGCAGAATAATTTAAATTGCCGGCATGGAAAATTTTGTTGAACTGCAGTTGTGGCGGACGCCAGGCAGGAACAAGCTTTCTTCTTTCCTGTCTGGGCACAAAATCTTCTTCAATTCTTTGATAAGGGTATATTTCCAGTCGTTCCAACATTTCATTACCCCCTTGTGACTGAACCTGAGTTTTACCATTATAACAGGGGATGCCTTATAAAAATGTCAGCCAAGGGGGTAAAGCCTTATTTTATTCAAACAAAATCTCTGCATAAAAGCCTTGCAGGTGCAGTTTATTCCAGACTTCAACATTTATTCACCATTGTTGGTGAGAATTGCTTGCGGGTCCGGGGAACCTTTTGTTTCACAATAAAAAAGAAGAGACCAAAATCAATTGATCTCTTCCTTAAATCTTATTTACAGTTATAAATAATTACTATTTTCTAAGATATGCCAGCCAATAGAAACCGCCTACAAAAATAGCTCCGCCGACGATGTTGCCCAAAGTAACCGGCAACAGGTTGGAGCTAAAGAAATTGGCATAACTAAAGAACTGAACTACCTGATCAGCAGTCATATTAAATACGCTGACCGGCACACCGTCTACCATCTTGGTAGCTGCCGCCACCATATCAGGATTGGCATTGGCAATGGTGATGCCCATGGGGATAAAGAACATGTTGGCAACACTATGTTCGAAGCCGCTGGCAACGAAAGCCATGATGGGGAAGAAAATGGCGAAGATTTTCCCGACAATATCTTTGGCAGCGAATGCCATCCAGACCGCCAGGCAAACCAGCCAGTTACAAAGAATACCCCGGAAAAATGCCTGTCCCCAGGTTAATGCCAGTTTGCCTTTAGCAATAGCCAGCGCTTTGGAACCCATAGCGGTCAGGGTTATTGCCCCGGCAGCATCTGCTTGTCCCCAATAGCCGCCCCAGAATACGATGTAAACCAACATAACTGAACCAATAAAGTTGGCGATGAAAACTACGACCCAGTTGATCAGCAATCCGCCCCAAGAGGCTTGGCCATTCATGGCCGAAATAGCGCAGGCCATATTGTTGCCGGTGAACAGTTCAGCTCCGGCAATAACTACCAGCATCAGGCCGACGGAGAAGACAGCGCCAAACAGAAATTGTCCGCCCGGTGTTCCTCCCGGTAAAAGCGTGTCCATCGATCCGATCTTGGTAGCCAGATTAGCTCCAAATCCAATGTAGGCACCAGCCAAAATACCCAGAACTATCATTTTCAAAATTGGCAGTTCGGACTTGGCTTTGCCTGCCGCACATGCGGTTGCTGCAATCTCTGCAGGTGTTAAAAATCCCATAACTAAATCCCCTCTCCCTTTTTTTTCCGACATCTAAGTTATGGATTTTCAACAAAATATTTGCAAAAACCATAACTCTTAACATACTCGTTAAATATTCTACGTAAAGCAAATAATTCCTGCTAAATATAATATTTTATTCACAAATATTAAAATGACCAGATAATACCCTGCAACAAATCACTGTCACTGACAATGATCTCTGTTTTTTTCAGCATATCCATAATCAGCATGGTAACAAGTACCCCGGCATTAATAATATCAGCCCGTTCCGGCTGCAGTCCCGGCAATCTTCTGCGCAGCGCCAGCGGGGTCCTCTCCAGAAGCTGATAAATATCAGCAATTTCCTGGCGGGTTACGCGATGCCCATGTACTTTTCCGGAATCATATATCTCCAGACCCAATTTGACCGAAGCCAGTGTGCTGGCTGTACCCCCTACCATAACCAGCGGGTATTCCATAAATCTTGATTGCATACCTTGAACCGGCCGCAGACGCTCCGCTATATCGGTCACGCTCATTTGCATATCTGTGGCCCGAACTGCACCAACCGGCAAGGAAATTACAAATTCCTGCTGGTTGCATATAAATTCAGTACTGCCGCCGCCCAAGTCAACGACCAGTGGAGAATGATCAAGTTGCAGACCTTTTTCAACTCCTATATAACTCAGTCTTGCCTCTTCTTCCCCACTGATAATATCAACCGGTATTTGACTGCGTCGGACGGACTCTTCCACAAACATCTTCCCGTTGGCAGCCTCACGTACCGCACTGGTAGCTACCGCCCGATAACGCTTTACATCATATGCTTTCAACAACGGTTGGATCTTTTCCAGCCACTGCCAGCTGCGTTGCGCTGCTTCCTCGCTTATTTGTCCGGTTTGACTCAGACCTGCTCCAATGCGCGTGGTCTCGATTTCTTTATACAGTATCCGCAAACCTGAATCGTCCTTTTCGGCAATCAACAGCCGGCAGGAATTACTGCCGACATCTATTGCTGCATAGCTCATAAATACCTCCCATTATCATATGTAATAATAATTTTCTGCGCAAAAAAGCACTTCGCCAATGAAGTGCTCTTTAAACTTATCCCTGATTGTTTTTTCTTCTGCGGGGTTCAATTTTATTTTTGAGGGGCTGCATTCTTTCATCGCTTTCCTTCAAAAACCTGCTGATCTTGTCATCCAATGTTACTGGCGCTTCAGGTTTTTTCTGCCCGCTAAAACCTCTATTGTCCCTGCGCGGTTCAGAGCGGTTGTATCTAGGCTGACTCGGTGCAGGCGGAACCACCTTGGGTGGCAGTGCCTGTTTTATGGAGAGCCCGATTTTTTTTCCGTCAATGTTAAGTACTTTAACCTTGACCTGGTCACCTTCCTTAATGTAGTCTTTGACATCTTTCACATAAGTGTCGGCTATTTCAGAGATATGGACCAACCCTACCAAGCCACCGGGCAGCTCAATAAAAGCTCCAAACGTTGTGATACCTTGAACCTTGCCCTCAATTATTTCGCCAGGTACAATATTTGTCTGTTCAGTTGGCATAGAAATTAAGATCCCCCTCAAATAATACTATGTTCATTGTATTAAAAGCATCGGGGCTAGTCAACCAGAAACAGCTAATTGTCCTGTTGCAGATCAATAATTACTTTTTCCCCGTTTTTAACCATTCCCAGCCGCTCACGGGCCAGTCGTTCAATCTCCTCAGGTGTTTTCAATTCCTGTAAATTTTTTTGATATTCTCGGTTTACTTGCTGCAATTCAGCTTTCTGTTTTTTCAACTCCTGCTTCTGAGCTGAAAGTTCCAGAATCGTTTTGCCCCGGGGTATGATCGTTACGAGCAAGACGATACAGACCAGGCCGCTTATAAATAAACGCATATTTTTATTATTAGGCTTCATCTTCGTCCTCCCCTTCAAAAATGCCCATGACATCTCCAGGAAGCACGATAACCACTTCGTAGCCCTTATTGCGGGCACGGTTGTACAGGGTGGCAACAGTACTGGCGCTCACCTTCAGAATACGGGTGATTTCATCGGTGCTTTTACCCATTTCTTTCAGCACCACTACCTGTCTTTCCCTGAAACTAAGT